>Ga0214542_1005657_pt1 | contig 23554 bp, 18 predicted proteins | sample CNSS1metaG_FD_160096 | JGI IMG/M metagenome (GOLD analysis project Ga0214542, IMG submission 160096) | Root nodule microbial communities from cowpea collected in UCLA plant growth center, Los Angeles, California, USA - CNSS1 | ecosystem: Host-associated > Plants > Roots > Nodule | place: USA...
TTTTACACAATAGCTTTAAACATAATAACATGTAGTCTTCATATTGTCTTCCAGATGGCTTTCAGGCTTCTTTTATCATCATCAAAATCTTGCTTCAGCATTTAGACTTGTATTGCTTTTGCCACAAACGTTAGAAAGCCAAGTGGTGTACTGAGCTTCTTCTATAAATCCTGCGCTTAGTAACTTGTCGGCTTCAACCTTGGTTGCTTGCCGACGTTTTTCTCGAAGCTTGCGTTTTTTCTGGGATACATAGCGGGCTTCTTTATATATGGATAGTTTGTGGGATGCCACTTGGGGGTCCACTCCAGGGAGGTCGGCGGCTAACTAGGCGAAAAGATCGGTGTTGTTGATGAGGATGGGTGTGATGGTGGCACGCTCGTCAAAGTTTAAACCGGTGCCTAGGTTAATAGAGTGACCATTGGGAAGCTCTAGAGGGGAGGTGTCCTCAACTGGTTCAAGGCGAACATCCCAGCCTATTCTGGGGTCAAGATCTTCGCCGGATAGGGCTATGCTGGAGCCAGGGGGTCGTTCGATATGGTTGGTTTGTTGGATTGGGAGTTGTGGTCGCAAGCTGGCCATGTAGCATTCGCGTGCCAAGCGTTGGTCGTAGTGGATGGTAAGGATGTCGCCGGACGGGGCAGGGAACTTCATGGCCAAGTGAGGGGTGGAAACGACGGCGCCAAGGGTATTGAGGGAAGGACGGCCCAGGAGGATGTTGTAGGATGTTGGCGCGTCGACGATAAGGAACCGGATTGGGATGGTTTTAGTTTGGGTCCCCTCCCGAAAGACGGTGTGGAGGTCAATGTAGCCCCGGGTGGATACCTGTTCACCAGAAAAGCCATATATTGGCTCGTCATATGGGACCATGGTGGTGTCAGGAGGTTGAAGTTTTTGGTAGATGGCCCAGTAGAGGATATCAACGGAGCTGCCTTGATCAACGAGGACTTTCTTAACAGCGTAATTTTCGATTTCAACAGTGATAACCATGGGGTCATCTTGTTGATGGTCGAGGCCGTGAAAGTCATCATCTGTGAAGACGAAAGGAGGCATACGACGTTTGTGGTGGGAATGGGTGATGTGGTTGATAGATTGGATATGGCGGAGGTGTCTTTTTCTGGCAGAAGAAGTGGATCCTCCGCTAGCGAAGCCACCAGAGATGGTGTTAATGGTGCCACGTAGGGGAGGGTCGGCAGGGGTGATGTCGGTGCGGGCCGGCTCCGGTTCTTGACTAGTGGGTTGGGCGGGGTGTCTGTCGTGACGGGAGTCATGTGGAGGACGTTTGTGATCGGATCGAGGGGGGTGGCGGGATCGAGAGGAGGAGGAATGGTCGTCTATACGGATGAAGCGGCGAAAGTGGCCAGCACAGACTAGTTCTTCTATTTTATCCTAGAGTGCTTTGCATTCTTCTATAGTGTGACCATGGTTGCGGTGGTAGCGGCAATATTTGGTCATATCGGCGTTGGGAGGTGTGATTGTCTTGCGTGGTGGAGGGATTAGATAAGCTAGTAGGGCCTCGTCGAGGATGCGGGAGCGGGCTACGGTAAGAGGGGCGTATTTGATGAAGCGAGGTTGACGGGGTTCGCGTGGGCGGGTATCAGGATGTGGGTTAGGCTGTGGGGTGGGGTTGGCGGTGGTGGCTGCATAGTTGTTGCATAATTTGGTGTGGAGGGTTTGCATTTCCTGCATGCGGACATAGTCAGCTGCACGTAACTTGAGCTCGTGCATGGAGGCAGGTGGGTGGAGATAGACGTTGTTGGCAAAGGGGCCGGGTTGTAAGGTAAAGGCCATGCATTGGAGGATAATCTCTTGATTGAGGTGTGGTGTACGAAGAGCTGCCTTACTAAAGCGATCTATGAACGCTCTGAGTGGTTCGTTTTGTTCTTGTCTGATGCCCATGAGGGATATGGTGGTAGTTTGGTGTGGGCGGCTGCCGGCGAAATAGGTGGAGAACATGTGGGAGAAGATGTCGAAACTGTCGATGGAGTAAGGCAGAAGGGTTGTGAACCATTCGTGGGCAGGGCCCTTAAGGGTGGAAGGGAAGGCTTTGCAAAAGACTGCGTCTTGGGATGTGTACATGGCGACATGGGTGATGTAGACTTTAAGGTGCTCGTCAGGGTCTGTTTCGCTAGTATAGCGATCCAGGGTGAAAGGTTCCCACTGGGCCGGAAGAGGGGTGTTGGCGATAAAGTCAGTGAAGGGGTGACGGCGTCTGGGCTGGTTGGGAGGGAGCATGTGAGGTGGGATGGGATGGTTGATCATAGTGGGGAAGGTGGAGGTGAGGTTGTGAGGGGGGATGTGGGTTGTCGGAAGGTATTACAGGTTGTATGGTGGAATATGTGTGGTGTGTAGGGTGGTGGGTATGTTTTAGGGGATCTGGGTGGTAAGGAGGGTAGCGGCAGGGGTTGGGGTTGCGGTGAGCCCCGGTTGAGTAGAGGGGAAGTGAGGGGGATGGGTAGAGGAAATGGGTGTTTGTTGGGTGGTGGTGAAGGTGTGAGGAGTGGGGTTGTACTCGCTTTCTTCCTCTATGGGCTGGAAGGCCGGAGACTTCGTAGCTTCAGAGGTTTCCTTGGTTTTTCCCTTCAGATTGGGATTAGCTTCAATCCTTTGCCTCAGGTGAGAGTTCTCTTGTCGTAGCGCCTCCATTTCGTCAGCGCTGCGTTTCTTCAAATCTGTGAGTTCTTGTTGCATCTTTGCTTGGCCGTCTAGGATGGCAGCCAGATCAGGGGTGATGCCAGGAGGTCCAGAGGGACCAGCATCAGCCTGCTTGTTCACTCCAGCTTTGCTATGGGTGGAAACCATCTTCAGAGAAAAACGGGTACTAAAGGTGTTCGTCTCGTGCCCCACGGTGGGCGCCAATTATTCCTGCAGAAGAACAAATAAGATGAGTTAGGCATAAGCGTCACCTTACCATGTAGTCCGCTATCTCCTCAGTTGGCCTCTCCCCGGTTGATACATGTCAGCTTGGACCCAGGAGGGGTTACCTGCAGAAGAGTCTCCGAAGCTCAAGTAAGTCAAAGCTCTCAGAAGGTCAAATCAGTGATTAATGAATGCGTACCTTTAATTACTGGGGTTCACGCGTATTTATAGAGCATTAATGATGTCTGATTACCTCATGGGCTGGGCCTTGACTTGGGCTCTAGCTTGGGCTGTGAGTGGGCCTGGGCCCTAACCCAGGCCCTCAAAACTTATTGAACACGGGGGCTTCCATTTTTACTAAGTTTATTGGAGTTGTCGGCCTGGGCTTTAGTCTTACCGGGTCTGTTGAGGTAGTCGGTCTAGGCCGAGTACTTGACTGCTTTGTATGTATTGTTTACTTGTTTGGTTGAGTTTGGCTAGGTATGGTACATTGGACTTATCATTTAAGTAGTGTTCAAATGTTCAATGTAGTACAACAAACTATCACTTGAGAATCCATCTCATCACTCAAGCAAGCTACTCATGCACGTTGTTATTTTGTTTAAGTAAAAAAGATACGATTCCAAATAGAATAGATGTCTATATTTAGGAATTGGAATCAATTAAGAACAAACAATTTGGAATTTTAAATAAAATAGAGAAAATCTTGATAAAAGGAAGAAGCTACAAACCAAGGTTTGATAAGCCTAAGGATGACTGTCACAAGAATTAGGGAATTCTTGATAAGATCATAGGATGCAGGAAAAACCCTAGTAGAGATAACCTCGTAGTTATTTTTGGAAAAAAGTGTTATAATCCATTATGTATTCAAATGGTTTATAAATACAAATTAAGTTGTAGGTCTTGTGATTGCAAGCTCCTAGTCAAAGAGGCAATCATAAGAAGTATGATAAAGAACATTCAAGAAGGGTTGGAGTCATCTATGGAAGGTGGACCTAAACTATTTTTCTGTTAGGCCTCAATAAATTAGAGTAGGTTGTTTTGGGCCTTGTATAATAGGCCAAGTAGTTTAAGATTTCCATTTGAGCCTTATAGTGTGGGCCTTTGTACAGTAGGGTTTTTGTGAGAGAGAAAGAAGAGAGAAGTGACGCCTTTTGGTAGAGAGTTGACCTTAAGTCAAAATGAGAAGCCTTGCCTTGCAAGGTAAAGGGCGTGAAGGTAATCCTCCCTTAGGAGAGTAGTTGCCACGTGGTATGCTCCTAATGGAGAGGATTTCTCCATAGTTGTGGATATGTGTCATGTTTCTAATGGAGAGGATTTCTCTTTAGTAGTGGCCTTGTGTCATCCTCCTAATGGAGAGGATTTTGTCTTGTTCTCCAAGGAGTAAAATTAGGGTTTTGCTTCTACAATTTAGAGACACCTTTAAGGTTACCTAAACTTCTCAGTAGAGGTTTCTCCTCGTGTAAATTCACTTTGAGATTAGTAATGAAATGTTGCCAAATGTTTTGAGCCACCTTCCTTTAGAGTTGGCTCAACCTCTCTTAAGAACTTCTAAATACCAACATCTACCTCACACAAACACTAGAGCGAGACATCTTCCCTATCCATTCCATTATTTATGCACAACTTTGGTCACTATAGCTCATCTTCATGCTTGGAACTACCTTGCTTGAGAATGAGGCTATCATCTTGCCTCATGTAACACCTCAGGCGGATATTACTTGATATAGTAAAAAAAACATAATTAAAATAAAAGAAATCTGATACCATTCCCAAAACGCGAGAAAATTTAAATCTTTATCAACGGTCTACAAAACCGATAATTCAAAATAATCCATTACAAGTTCCAAAAACTAAAATCAACTTTAAAAAGAAAACATTCTAAAATATAGTTCTTTTAAAGTTCTTTCAAAATCCCCCAAAGTTAGCCCGCATCTCCTCACCTATGCCTCACTAGCATCACTTGAAACCACATCTACTCTGGTGTGACAATGCCACACGATCATCGCACAACCACAAGCAGAAAGGGTGAGCTTAACAAAATAAAACATACACATATAATGTATTCACCTCACCCAAACAACTTAACACAACAAGATACCCATACATAGAGTCTTTACATCCCAAGGTAAATTACGCAGCCATAGTCTCATAAACCATATAAGACCAGCACAACCAAACACATCTTTACTCTATTCAACCAGAGTCTTAAAAGATAACACCAATCATCTACGAACCTACCCGCTCATAGTCCAACCTCTACGGACTTACCCGCTCGTAGTCCAACCTCTACGAACCTCCTCACTCGAAGTCCAACACGCATGAGTTACACTCATTTACAAAACTACCTACTCGTAAAACAATCAAGTGTGAGCCAGTGAATATGAACCTCCCCACTCATAATTCCCAACAAGAGTCCCTACAATACTCACACCAACATAACAGTGCATACACTAAATGAAAGGAAAAAGGAAACACTTCAAGTACCATCAATCATGCATATAACACACTTCTTTATACACCAACTCCCCTAAAATAGTAGCACTGCAACCCCTTTTATATCAATATAACATGCAACCAAAGGTTCACATTCAAACAGAACCCACAACACACCATCACGCAACAACCAAAAGTGAACCTCGTTGCGCACTGGCCATTGCCTGGTGGTTCCAAACTGCCGCTTGGCAGTGCACCAGAGGTTCATGTGCATAACCTCATTTTCTCCATCTGCGGAAATTCCCAAGCCCCAAATACGCGACCCACTCATGCAATTACACGAAAATTCAATTAATCATGCGTCCAACATTCCTACATACTCAATTGTCTCCATTAGACTATGCTCACACAACTTTCATTCCAACATTGGCACCAAACATCATACTCATCATGAAAATGGGAATCAAATGGCTTTCTCACAAACCAGGCAACATGAAAAATAAGGTGATCACGAAATACATCTATCTCCCTTTATCTCTTTAACTTAAGATTAATGTCCAATCCAAAAATGCTTCACAACAAAATCTAAAAATAATTAAGAAACAAAAATTAGATTAAGTAAATCCAAGTTAATTAAAATCCAAATTACTTGCTTAATGAATCTCAATAAATGAAAATGCACTAACAATAGATAATTAAGCACTAAACATTCCTCAAGATGGGTATAGAAAGGTAAGAAAATAAGGAAAAATAATGGCTCAACAAATTTCCCCATACTTAGCCTTTTTCACTTTTGGGAAAAATCATGAAGCAAAGCATGAATAACAAAGACAAATCAAAGAGAGATATGCACGAAAAAAAAAACAAACAAAATAGATAGATAGAACACATCTAACACACAAAGAGTTAAGGAATAAAGATATCCATGAACATCATCCACACAATTCAAAACATGTTAGGTAACTCCAATAAACTCAAGATGTGAATTGAAAACAACATGACCTCACAAGATATTTAGTGTATCACTCAAGCGTCTAATGGCAGGGATGACGACCAATGTCCATCCATGATGAGTTCCCAAGTGCTCAAGTTTTTCCAACTTAAAATGACTCCTTTAAGGGTTAGTTAGTTTCATTTCTAGTATTTTAGGGCATTTCTAGTATAAATTTGTGGCTAAGTCTTGAGTTGCATGTTCTTTTAAGGTTAAAGTACTCTTTTGGTCCTTGTTTTTGTCAAAAAGTGTCAAATTCGTCTTTCATTTTTTTTGTCTCAATTTGATCATGGTTTTTTAAAAAATGATTCAATTTGGTACTTTCTCTTAGTTTGACCAAACAATGCTAAAGTCAATGACACGTGTCAATTTGTGATTTTTTGGATTTTTTTAATTTTTGTTAATTTTTTAATTTTTTTTACACATGTCACTTCACAATTGTGCAATAAAAAATTAAAAAATTAAAATAAAATTCAAAAAACCACACATTGATACATGGTATTGACTTTAAAACCGTTTGGTCAAAGTAAAGAAAAAGACAAAATTGAATCATTTTTTAAAAAATTAGGACTAAATTTAGACAAAAAAAAATGGAGGACCAATTTGACACTTCTTGAGAAAAATAATGACCAAAAGAGTAATTTAACCTTGTTTTAATTACTAGCTTTTGGATTTGTTTAGTGATAATCTAGAATACGAGTAGAGTTGTCTTAGTTTATCTTAGTCTTAATTGATCTAATATAGATTTGTATTGATAAAATTAGTAGATCCTTTAACTTTTCTTGTCTTTGCATCATTTTTACTGCATTAGCATCATTAGTTTAGTTTTAGTTCGTCATAAATTAGGTTATAGTAATTTCAGTAATGCTTATAGTTGTACACAAAGGTATAGAATTATTTTGCATATTAGTTGTTGTTCTGGTCATTAGAATAATATTTTCATTTGCTTTTTTTAGTTAGGATTTCATTTCAACTTTTAATTTTCTTTTATTCTTGCATAACTCGACCATGATTTCTCTAGGATTCAATAGAATACCTTATATCCATTTAGAATTTATGGTTATGACTCATTAATAAATAACAATAGCAACATCTATTTTGTTTCTAATGAATTTTTTTAAATTTGGTTACAGGTTTTAAAGGCAAACAAGATGAAAAAGGGTGACCTGAGTTGGAGGAAAACGATGCAATTAAGTTGGAAGTTGTACCTGCACTACCTGCACCTACATGAAGACATAACAATTGCTGACATGCTGCATTTAGACTTATTAAAGGATGAATCCATGAGCTGAACCTACTGCAGCCAATAAAATACTTTAATATTCAAATCCAAATAGTTGCAACAACTTGCAACAAAGGATGATAATGAACATAGCTGGAAAGGGAACCTACTATCTGTTTAACCAAAAGAAGAAGATGAGTTGGATTGGGAAGTTCACATTGGAAATGACTTGTTGTAACATGTTGGTCTAACTTGTAATAGTACGTCAAGTAGGTCATTAGATAGATAGGTTTAAATAGCTAGTTTCTCCATGAGAAAGGAGTTCTGGAAGTTTGGTGAAAGTAGAAGCTTGTGAATGAAACAAGATCAAATAGGAGTTTTCGAAAGGCTAGGAGCGAATACAATTCACAATAATTTCTTCATTTGTTCACCACTGTTTGGAGTGTTCTTGGGGATTAATCCACCACTAGTCTACAAAGTTAGCTAGAAGAGGTTGATTGTCAAGTTTCTTTTCCTTTGAAACTTTCCTTTGATGAGTTTGTGATCTAGGAACTACACAGCTAGTGCTAGGACATGAAATTCAGTATTTGTTTGAAAACTTTGTGATGTGCTTATATCTTCAATGTGATTTTTTTTTCATTTTATTGATTTATTGCCTTCATTCACTATTTCATTCAATTCTGATCCATTCTTTCATAATGGTCAGATTTTCTTTTCATTTTAATTCTAAACTCATCCTTATACTTGCAAAATGATAATTCATAGCATATGCAAAGTTAATATTGTGGGTTAGTGAGCAGATAGTGGCCACAATATCATTCAAGATGTAGAAAGTGACTCTTCAACAATTAGGTCAATGTTGAAGTCGAAATTAAAAATGAATTTGATTTCTGATTAGATATTGTTTTGTCAACGCACTATTCCACTAATGATTTTCAATTTCTAGGTTTGATTTCGTGTTTTAGCTGTGCAAATGTGTCGCTACTACGTTCCTATGCTTGCATTAGATTCTAGAATTCATTTGTTACAAATTTGACCAATCAATTGTTGAGATTCTATATAATTTGTTATTTTTCGTCATTTAGGGTTCATAATTGGGGACTTTTAATTTCTGCTTTAGAGTGAATTGATAGCTTAAGTTTGTATCTAGATCTGCATCAATTTGAGACTGTTTCGCATCACTCGTTTCACTTTATTGCTCATCCACACATCAGAATCACATATAGTTCCTATTCACAACCCATGCCAAAGCACATTTTCTAGGTTTCTACATTTTGCTTTGGGTTGTGAATTTTATACGTGTTTAGTTGATTTTTAGTATATATTTCAATTGCATTTAGTACAATTAATGTTTCTGCAACTTTGCGTTACATAATTCCATCTCTAGCCTCACAAGCCTTTCATCAAACACCTACTAGGAATTAAGAATCTTATAGGATTTTCATCAAACATCTGTTGTGCATCATGGTTGTGCCATTTTAGGCGCATTTTTAGAGGGCAATTTAACATCCATTCAGTATAATTTATGCATCTTTTGAAACATCCATTTACCTTCTCATACATTCCAACTCATTTAGTATACATATAATTAAGTTTACATTCATTTTAGGTAGTTTAGCTAAGTATTAATACGTTTTCCAAACCAAATCAAGTTACACACTCATAAATTGCTCATTCTTCTTGTTATATATACGGATGGATCCCTGGTTATGCCCTATATTGCATTAATAGGAAAACTTGGTATTTGAATGCGACTAAGCTCTATCATCCAATGGCTTTCTTGTGCTTTCCATCTCTTCATGTTAAGGCATTGATCTCTTTAATGCTACTTTTCTCGACGTCAGCAAAATCCTATTGTATTTTTGCCTAGGCCTTTAGCACAACGACTATGTCAGCCGAGGAGCTTCTAGCTTCTTTCGTTTCAACCATCTTGCTTCTCGTAGACACCATAAACTCTTTTCTTCACAAATATATAAGTCGACCCCATGGTGGGTGCCAATTGTTCTTAGAAGGCACAATATATCTTGTAAAGACTCAAACAAACACTCCAAATGCTCCAAGCCTCTAACTTTAGGGGTACTCATCCTTTCTAAGGGTGTTCATCATTTCCAAGCCGATTAGGGGTTGTGCCTGAAGAAGATACTCTGACGCCCAAGTCAACCAAGTGTGTCAATAAGTAGTAAAAGTGATAATTAATGAAAATGTAAATTGTTACCTTATAAAGTGTGTTAGTTATACTTAATTTTGTTAATGATGTCTTAATCTGGATGCTAATCTGATCAATGTAGTTAATGCTTTACATGGGAACTACCCTGACTGATATGAAGCCGGTCAAGCCGTCATGGTATCTCTTTATACCATAAGGGCCAAGTACATCTAAGCATAGGTGACCGAGATGTACTCGTACACATGTGGTACAACTTACAAGTTTTTTAGGTTTGTACATCAAACTCTTCTATGTTTATATCTTTAATTTTAAACAAAAGAAAAGAAAAACTTTATAAGTTAGTGATGACAAATTTGGCTGCAAAATTATCAACACAAGCTTTGATGATATAAAATATAGGAATCGAGTGACGTTGAACCATGCGAAAAGACCTTCAATTCATAACAACTCAATATATTCCAAAATTAAGGAATAAAATTATGCTTGTATAATCATCTCTCATTGAACTTTATTACATATTTTTATATTATATATCATTTAGTTCTGTATGAGCCTGAACCAAAGCAAAGTGATACTTGATCTAGCAAGAAAATGACCTTAAAAAACCAATTGGTCATGCATGAATGTTAATAAACCATTATTTTAATGCAATGAAGAACCTGTCAAATAAACTTTAGAGTAGTTTAAAATTTTAGTTGTGGTAAGTGACTATTTATGTTCACATGCATGATCAAGCCTAACCTATCAAGGTCATGCAAAATTAATGTTAGTTTAATTTTATAAAAAGTAAAAGGGCTAAATTTAGAAACATATTTACAAGTATAATCAATTCGCACAATAATTTCCATTAATATCAACAAAGAAAAAAAATTCAAATGTTACACCATAGAATTAAATGGACAAAAGTAATGCACTTCGTACAAAATTGATAGTGAGATTCATAAATTACTAAGTTGATCTTAATATAGTTATTTTAAAAGATAATTTCGAGTTAAATAATACCTTTTTAACAAAATTTATTATTGGAGTACTTACATAAAATTGCTAATACACATATGTTTAATTTTTAAACCTACAAAATTAAGTTAATAACTTTAGTGTCAGAGGGGTTAAATTTAAGACACTAATATCAAGAAAATTAAGATAAACCATGTACTTTTGAAATTTACCTTTTGACCCTCTACATTCACTACAAAAAAAAAAAAATGAATATTTGTGGAGGTTAAAATTACAATTTTTAGCGGTTAAAAACTGTCACAAATGACATTTCTGACGGTTTAAAAAATTGTTAGAATTACAGATGTCAAAAATAGTTTGTGATAAAAATATCCTAACCGCTGGTATTGTTGTTAGAAAAGAAAAAAAAATAACGGTTAAAAATCACTACAAAATGTAGTCTAATTTTGATTATATTTTATCATATTTTGACGGTTAAAAACCGCTACAAAATGCATCATATTTTGACAGTTAAAAATTTTCACAAAATGCATAATATTTTGACAATTAAAAACCGCCACAAAATGCAACATATTTTGATGGTTAAAAACAGCAAAAAATATAACATTTTTAATAGTTAAAAGCCGCCACAAAATATATCCCTATTACTTGAGCTAGAGTTTAATTATAACCGATGATAAAAAATGGCTAATAAAAACCAAGTTTTTTGTAAACTATATATAGTATGTTGCATGCATTAAATTTATAGTATGCAAAGCCTTGTAAACGCAACCCTAGAATTCCATACTTCCAATAGAGGAGTTTAGGCATTTTTCATACTTTCCAGTCTTAAGTATATATAACTTATAAGGGAGGTTTTGAACAATTACATGAGGAACTTTTCACCCTTTCTTACAACTCTTAAACAAAGAAAACCTTCCTATCCTTCGTCCAAACATACCATTGGTTTAGAGAAACCAGAGAGAAAAGGAATAATAAGTAACGCATGAAAGTTAATTAACATATATGTGTACAATAATAACTATCTTTTAATTGCTAGTAACTTTATTCTCTTAATTTACTCAACAATGATAAAACTTAACACCATGATATAGTACACACTATAAAGTTGTCTCCATGATCATACACTAAATATCCCTACTTACCACTATCTTCCTTGCAAAGACCAAGTCCAAAGAAAAATCAACCAGAACTCAGCTACACATTCACTTTTAGGAAAAATCTATTATTAATTCTTTTAAAAAAGTAAATTCTACTCTACGAAAACTAATCCAATTTACTAAGTAAAGTTTGTCAGCTCGATAAAAAGACATAATACTTACATCTTCATAATTAAAATATGAATTTCCATGGTGAGTTGCTCTATTTCCGGAAGCTGGAGATAATACCCTGGGGATGCTACCTTGAGGACATCACAACCAGCCACTTGCAATTTGCATCAAATGTCTCCGTTGTGTGTCTTTCTGTAGTTAAGTAGGTTGAATCTTCTTTGGTATGATGTTGAATCACAACCTCTATGGTTCCTTAGGACTGTTTTGCTCACTTTATTGTTTCTGCCTCCATGTCCCCCCTTCCCCACAACTTGGCCTCTACTACAACTCGCTTTCTCAGCTCAGTTTCCAAATATAATAAACCACAAAGTGATGATATTTAGATCTACAAAGTGAGAGAAATAAGTGTGGGGAAATTACAGGTAAGGTTACTAGTTAGTAGTAGTTGGGCCTTCTCAAACAAAGTAGAAACACATAATTAACAAATGAAAAGTAATACACAAAATAAAAAAATGTAGCTCTAACCTTAAATGGATTAGTGTGTATTTATCCAATAGTTTAATGTTTCACATGTTGATGGAAAATTGTCACCACTATTACTAAAATTGTATTGTTACAGTCAACTAGAGAAAATTGAAGTCTGGATACCATTTATCCATGCATTTGATTTGAGGGCATATAATATATTCTATATGAAATTCAGATCTTCAAATGGAAATTCATCTTTTTTGTTAAAGGAAATGCTATAGTTTTGTCTATGTTTTCAGGATATTCATGCATGAAACTCCCTTCAAAAGTACAAAAAGAAACACCCAAGATATATTTTTTAGCAAAAGTTACAAATATATTTGTCATCCTTATTTAGAGATAATTTTTCCTTCGCATGTAAAGTTGGTGTATCATAAATACCCAATAGATCACAATCTCAAGATTGATGTAAAACAGGAATCACAAATATGTTTATGATTTTATCAACATCAAAGTTATATTTTATTTTATAACTACAGTTTCATACACATTTTAAGGCCTTCTTATTTCAGCCCCAATGTTTCAGGGCTGCCCCAAATTTTTAATGGGCTTAAAAGCTAGCCCAAAGGAGAAACCAAACCCTATAAGTCTGCCCTAACACACTCATTCTATTCACTTTCAGAAAACCTTAGAGTTGTAGTCGTCTCCCTCTCTGCTAGGGTTTGGTACCACCTTGGTTAAGCAAGTTCGAACCAGTTCATTTAATCTCCACGTAAGTGTTTCCTCATCCGTGCTTGCATTTTTCTACTCATTCTACTCACTTTCAAAAAACCTTAGAGCTGTAGCCGTCTCCCTCTTTGCTAGGGTTTGGTACCACCTTGGTTAAGCAAGTTTGAACCAGTTCATTTAATCTCCACGTAAGTGTTTCCTCATCCGTGCTTGCATTTTTCTGCTACTGTTACTCTGGGTAACTTATGTCCCTATTGTTCCTTTCATTTTTCCAGCTCCTTAAGTTGTTCCTTGAGCTGTCGTGCCCCACTGTTTAGAGTCAAGGTCCTGTTCTAGCCATTTCTAGGTAAGGAAAGCTAGGGTTCTTCATACTTCATTGTATATTGGTTGCTTTACTCCTGTTTTTATGTGATTTTTGTGCCTGAATGATGCTTGGTTTGAGATGAGAACGAACTGGTTATTGCTTGGAATTCGCATGTTGCCATTGTTACTCGAAGCAAGAGGGGTTAACTGCTATTTTTGCTCAAGCGAATTCATCTCGCCCAGGCGAGAGTAGCAGGGCCACCCTAGGAGTTTTTGCACGAGTACTCGCCTAAGCAAGTAAAATAAATTTTGAGCGAAAGACCATCTCACTCAGGCGAGATGGCCTCGCCTCAACGAGCACCCGCAAATTCTCCCAAGGCCTCTGTCGTATTCTTGCCTAAGCGAGAGCTTGCAGCTTGAGCGAGGGTAGTCCTCTCGCTTGAGCGAGGGCCCCTGGCTTGAGTGAGATCTGCTGCAGGTTTCATTATTTTTCTCCCTTGATGTTTATTGACTGTTTAATTGGTTGGTGTGCTATATTTAATGCATGAGGCATGTGAAAATGTATGGTAAATTTGAGGTTATGAACTGGATTAGTGTGTCGGTATGATTTTGGCATGTGATTTAAATGAGATGGTTGGTATTAGGACAACATGGTATTGGCATGAGAGGAAATTCTATATTTGTGCATTGGGAAGAATGAGTTGATATGAATTTCACATGTGACATGAATGAGGATTGGTTACAGAGGTTGGCATGAAATTTATATGCATGATGAGTATCCCTTTATTGTTTGATTATGATTGGTTTGTGATCAGTGCGTAATTCCTTGAAATCTCTAGGTGAGATTTCAGGGTCGTGCTTTAGTGGTCGAGACGTGATTCTATGACCCCTGTTAGGGGGGATTCATGGTGGTGGCCCATTTATATACTTTGGTAAGGATTCAAGGTAAGGTTACATCCTAATGCTCTGAGGAGTCAGTTAGTCTCACTTAGAGCAAACTGACTTTTATGGTGAGAGTATTAGGAGGCCTGAAACTTATTAAGGGCTAACCTTGTGGGGGGGATTGAGACATTGTAACAATTGTAATACTTAGCTCGGGGGTGAGCAACTTGGGGGTAAGCAGAGATATCCACCACAAGTGCAAGCATCCGCTGAATCCGACTAGATTATATGTATCCAGATGAGTCAAGTCTGAGTTTAGTGTATTGCTTGGGGAGTCATAACATGTTTGGATGACATATACTGCTTGGACTACGAAATAGCATGTGATTGTATGATCAACTATTTTCTACTCTAGCTTACCCTTTGTTTGTTTGTTGTATATTCTGTGTGTGTGGTTTTCTCTTTTTGCGATGATGATCAATTTATTGATGTGAGTAGATGCGAGAAACAGCCATGGTCCATAGGGAGGTGATGGTTCCGCGGCATAGCCCACTTGGGCTGGATTCTACTGTTTTGGTCCTTATTTTAGGGCTTTGGCCAATGTATTGGCTGTCCTTTAAGTTTCCCTTTTATTACCGTTAAATATTTGTATCTGGTTTAGTGTGGCATCGTTATGTGCCTTGGATAATTGTAAGGAGTTATGTTTAAACTCCAAGACTAGGCTACTATATTATTTTGATGTGACGCTTCTTTTAATTACGTTTATTAATTAAATGGGGTGTTACATTTATGGTATCAGAGCGGTCATTCCTTAGGTCTGTGGACTTGGATGTCTGCTTAGCTTTCTCTATGTCTTTCTGAGTGTTCTTAGTTAAATTCCCGTCTTATCGAGCCTAACCAAGTGATTTCCTGTGTGCTAGTGAATTGTGGCACCTCCTCGTAGGACTCTACAATCCTTCTAGAGTGATGTACCCGATATCGCTAGGGCAATAGAGGCGATAATGGCTGCGATGACACAACAGAGCACGACGATGACGTAGCAACATGAAGCATCCATGCAGCGACAGACAGCGTCGCTCGAGCAACAGCAGCTGGTGATGCAACAAATGGAGGTTGCTAGGGTAGCTGTTGAGGATGCCCATAGGAAACATATGGAAGTTCTCCGACAGTTGGAAGAGAATAGAACAGTTGCACTTGCTTTTGGTCCCGAGCCACGACCTACAGTCAGGGAGTGGAGCTTGGAGGACTTTCTGAAACACCACCTAGTGAAGTTTGGAGGCAAGATGAGTCATGACAGCGGACCAATGGCTAAAGGATATGGAGAGAATCTTTGACGCGAAGATGTGTACGACCGATAACAGACTGACATTTACTCTATATATGCTCACCGGAGAAGCTGAGCATTGGTGGATCAACACCAAATCCATTATGGAGGAGAGAGACGAGCCTGTGACTTGGGAGGCATTCAGGGAGAAATTCCTCTCTGAATATTTCCCAAACAGCATCCGATATGCTAAGGAGGTGGAGTTCCTCCAACTCACTCAGGGAGGGAAGTCTATAGTAGAGTAGGCTGAGAAGTTCAAGCACCTTAGCCGTTTCTACACCATGCCACTTGATGAGGAGTGGCAATGCAAGAAATTCGAGAATGGTCTCTGCGGTGATATCCGCTTGATGGTGGCTCCATTGTCCATCAAGGATTTTGCTGCTCTGGTGGAGAAGGCCAGAGTGATGGAGAAAATGAAGCGTGAAGTAGAAGGTTAGCGCCCACAACAACCACAACAACCACAGAGGATTGGTGGGCCATCTGGGTCCAAGCCGAGACATAAGGAATGGAGGAGACCATATGAGAGACCCCACCATCAGTCCCCAGGATTTAAGAGATTTCCTCCTCAGCAGAGTCGAGTACAATCTTACATATGCGGAGGCCTTCATCTGAGGAGGGCCTGCCCGCGCATGGAGGGCTATCGCCGGTGCAACAACTGTGGCAAGGAAGGCCACTTTGGAAAAGACTGTCCCACTCTTGCTAGAGCAATGGTACGACCTCCAGTTCAGACTCCTCACCAGCATCAGCAGAGAATCGGAGGCGACAGGCCTCAAGCGATAGGCAGAGTTTATGCCATGACGGGAGCGGAAGCCACAGGCTTAGGTAACCTTGTTATGGGGTATTGTGTGATTGCTAGGGTGAGATGTTGTGAATTATATGATTTCGGAGCGACACACTCCTTTGTGTCAAATGCATGTGTGGAACGTTTGGGTCTGCCGGTGTGTGAGCTGTAGTGCGAGCTTGCGGTGTATACTCCGGCGTCGAGTTTGGTCAGGACGTCGTTCTTATGTGCTAGGTGCCCAGTGGAGGTAAAGAGGCGCATGTATAAGGTAAACCTAATTGCATACCTCTATAAGAGTTGGAGGTGATCTTGGGGATGGATTGGCTCTCTGCCAAATTCTTATAGATTGCCAAAAAAAGAGATTGTTATTCCCCGACTCAGAGGTGCCTGAGTTGTTATCATCCCGAGGGGTTGTGAAGGAGTTACAAGACGGTGCACAGTGCTACATATTTTTTACGCATCTAGAGTTAAAGAAGGAAGGAACGACATTAGTCATACCAGTTGTACAAGAATTTGAAGACGTGTTCCCAGATGAAGTACCAGGGTTGCCTCCTAGTAGAGAAGTGGAATTCTCTATCGATCTGGTACCAGGAACTGGTGCAGTGTCAATGGCTCCAAACCGTATGGCTCTGGCAGAATTGGTAGAACTCAAGAAACAGATAGAGGAGTTGCTAGGAAAGCAGTTTATCCGACCTAGCACTTCGCCTTAGGGAGCACTAGTGTTGTTGGTGAAGAAGAAGGATGGGAGTTCACGTCTGTGTGTGGACTACCGGCAACTGAACAAGATTACCATCAAGAACAAGTATCCCCTTTCGAGAATTGACGACTTGATGGATCAGTTGCATAGATCGTCGGTGTTCTCGAAGATTGATTTGAGGTTGGGATACCATCAAATCCTAGTGAAGGCAGATGATGTGCAGATGACAGCCTTCCGGTCTCGATATGGGCACTACGAGTACGTGGTTATGCCTTTTGGTGTGACCAATGCTCCAGCGGTGTTCATGGACTACATGAACCGGATATTCATATCGTTCTTGGATAAGTTTGTCGTAGTCTTTATAGACTTCATACTCATCTATTCCAGGACTCAAAAGGAACATGCAGAACACTTGAGGTTAGTGCTTGGTGTCTTGAGGGTAAAGCAACTATATGCCAAGTTGTCCAAGTGTGAGTTTTGCATGGACGAAGTACAATTCTTAGGGCATGTGATATCCGCCCAGGGTATAGTAGTGGATCTAGCAAAAGTTGAGGCAATGGTAAAGTGGGAGAGCCCCAAGTCAGCAACCGAGATCAGAAGCTTCGTGGGTTTAGCTGGCTACTACAGGAGATTCATAGAGGGATTCTCTAAAATAGTGGCACCATTGATACAACTTACTCAGAAGGACCAACCCTTCACTTGGACGGATAAGTGTGAGGAAAGTTTTCAAGAGCTTAAGCGAAGGTTGACGAGTGCTCCAATACTTGTGATCCCTGATGTTGGTAAACCTTTCGAGGTCTATTGTGATGCCTCTCATCTAGGTTTGGGTTGTGTGTTGATGCAAGAGAAGAAGGCAGTGACGTATGCTTCGAGGCAACTTAAGGTGCATGAGAGAAACTACCCCACTCATGACTTGGAGTTGGCAGCTATTGTGTTTACCTTGAAGATCTGGAGGCACTATCTCTATGGTGCTCAGTTTCATGTGTTCAGTGACCATAAAAGCCTTAGGTGCTTATTTGATCAGAAGGAGTTGAACATGAGATAGAGGAGGTGGATGGAGTACCTGAAAGACTATGATTTTGAACTGCTATATCACCCGGGGAAGGCAAATGCAGTAGCCGATGCCTTGAGTAAGAAGACAGTGCACACCGCGCATCTTATGATAAAGGAAGTGGAGCTACTAGAACAGCTCAGGATCCGAGTTCATTAGGTGTAGTACCTTAACTATAACACCCCAACTAAAACCCGGTGCTATTAGATGTTCTTTAGTTGTCTAATGTATCATTTACTTATGTAAGGAAAATTTATTTGTATTCATTTAACAAATACCAAAAAAAAAAAATAATAATACATCACTCGAATGTATCATTTGTTAGACATATATGATATTTATGCGAATAAAATGTTATCATACATATAAGTGTTTGTAACAAAAGTTTGTTTATACTTTTACAACCAACTAAAGGTACTTTTAGTTTGAAATACATCACAAAGAAGTTACACCATATCAGTTGTAGCTTTAACATAATCCAAAGTTACAAGAAAAGTTAAACTAGACAATATCCTTGTTACATTCTAGGTCTCCAATTTCTTCCTCTGAAAAATAATGAAAGTAAGGGTGAGTCTTTCCCTTAATTCCAAAACTTCATCATAACATTTCAAAGTATGGTCATTTTAATAAACTTTCAATTGAATGAAACATTTTCACAAAAGTTTAAATCTTCATAATGTCATAACTAACCATGCCAAAAATATCAAAATCAAATTAATCAATAAAATAATCATTTCTGTATGTTTTAAATTTAGGATATCAAAATCCTCATTATCAATCTTTTAATAATCATATTCGTATAACTCCAAGTTTCAACTCATCAGTATATTCATCTCATATTCTTTCTTTATATACTTTGGGTTCCAAACACTGCCATTAGACTTTTCCGAATCATAATGGTCTTACGACAATATGGATAGTGCCAGCAGGCTAAACGTTCTCACGGATACGTGTACGCTATTCCACCTTCCTAGTCTTAAAGTATAGTCAAGAGGACGGTCGAGAATAGAGTGTGAGGCCTGTGAATTTTCGAATACTCGGCAAATTGTATACGTCAATCCAGGGTATCTATATCACCACCCTCGATTCTCCTAGGTCTATCAGACCTTTCTCTGGACTCTATACCCACTGTATCTATGTACTATCCATAGAGTCCTTTTTATTCTTTATTTCTGTACTTTAATTTACAATCATCCTTTCACATTATCTTTATAATTCTCGAGACTTTCACAAAATTTTGGCAACATAATAACTACGTTTTTAATTTATCACAATTTTCAAAATAGTAACAACCAAGTTAAAAATAATTTAAAATTAACAACCAAGCATAAATCATTCTTTCACAATAACTTTACAGAAAATTAATCAAAACAGTAATCATAATTAAAACATAATTTTCGTATAAAATTTTATAAGTAAAATAGCAAACTTGTTTTATTTATAACTTTTTGTGTAAAACTCCAAATAAGATGTTTCTTGAATCTAACCCTAGGTTTTCATACCCAAGGAATCCATTTTTCAACTCAAAATTTCAAGATAATGTATGAAAATTTCAGAATCAAGAAGACAAATTTTATACTTAAAGAAAACTTGCTAAGATAAAGACTTAGAGATTTGAGATAGACCCTCCATACCTTGGAGATGCTAATTATACTCTAAGATGAAAATGAAGACCGCAAGATTCTGGATCTCCCTCTCCTACTTCAATTTTCTCCCAAGAGTTTAGACCTCTCCTTCTCTATTGTTTTGGATTATGTGAAGAAGATAGGTAAAGTGAATTCCTATTTATAGGAAAAATCTTGGACAAAGGGATAAGGATATATTGATGATAAATTTATGAGATTCCTTAGTGAGGATAAGTTTATCTTGACTATATAGAGAAGCTTGGTCAAAATTCCCATTGTAGGAGACTTCATGGTAGTTGCAAGAAGACTTGTTGACTTTCTAGAAGACTTGTTTTCACTCCAAAGTGTAAAATTCATATCTCTTACCACACATCTCTATTTGTAAATCCCAACGGTTAAACTAAACAACTATGTGTTTAGAACATGTAGAACACATTGGAGATCAATCCAACGGCTAATAGAACTAGAATCAAATATTTACTAAAATAACCCAAAACAAGACGTAACTGACGCTAGTTGAAAATGCAAACATTATTTCTCTAACCAAAGAACTCTAAATCCAAATCCAAACGGTACAACTTTATTACTATGTCTTAATAACGCTGTATAAAAATTTCATCTTAATCCAACGGTTAACGAAGTGGGAATAAAATATTTACTAAGGTAACTCGGAATTGGACAACAGCTGGAGACCTTACTTTTACACTAAAGTGCGGAAGTAACTACTCCTTACATACACCTCCAATTCAAAATCTCATCGTTCATATTGAATAACTATGCTTTAAGAATGCTCTATAAAACTTTCACCTAATCCAATGGTTAATGAATCCTTAATCACACTTTTACTTACATAACTCAAAATAAGTAGTTAGCACAAAAAGAATCATCTTTTACATTGTATAAAACCCTTTGTCAATTTACTTATGAAATCTTAAAATTACTTCATTCTATATATTTAAATAAGAAAGTTAAATATAATTAATATAAAATAGAGGGTGCTTTATTAACTATATCTAGTGATTTCTTGGACTCGGTCAGAGAGAGGAAGCGAGGGATTTTGCCTTGAGTAATGATGGTATATTGACATTTCAAGGCAGGATGTGTGTACCAGATGATGCGGAAGTGAAAAGGTTAATCCTTGAGGAGGGGCATAAAAGTCGTCTTAGCTTGCATCCTGGCATGACTAAGATGTACCAGGATCTCAAGGAGACCTTCTGGTGGCAGGGTATGAAAAAAGATGTAGCTTAGTTCGTATCAGCCTGTCTAACCTGTCAGAAGGCAAAGGTGGAGCATCAGAAATCCGGTGGGATCCTACAGCCCTTGGAGATACCAATGTGGAAATGAGATAACATCTCGATAGATTTTGTAACCCATTTGCCACGAACTTTTAGGGGGCATGACACCATCTGGGTTATAGTCGATCGACTGACCAAGAATACTTATTTCTTGGCGATGAACTTGAGGATGTCCATGGTCAAGTTGGCCCAGTTGTACATTAAGGAGATTGTGAGGTTGCACGAAGTACCTTCGAGTATAGTCTCCGATAGAGATCCACGGTTCACTTCACAATTTTGGCAGACACTATAGGGTGCTTTGGGTAGCAAGCTCACCATGAGTTCAACTTATCATCCTCAGACCGATGGCCAGTTTAAGAGGATGATTTAGTCGCTTGAGGATTTGTTGAGAACATGCATACTGGATCATTTGGGTGCTTGGGATGAGGTATTGCCTTTGATAGAATTTACCTACAACAACAGTTTTCACGCGAGCATTGGCATGGCGCCATATGAGGCTCTTTATGGTAGGAAATGTAGAACCCCTCTGTGTTGGTATCAGGATGAGGAAGCAATATTTGTGGAACCAGAGTTGTTGGAGTAGACTACTGAGAAGGTAAGAATGGTGAGAGACAAAATGCAGGCTTCTCAAAGTAGTCAGAAGGCCTATGCGGACCGCAGGAGGAGACCCTTGGAGTTCGCGACAGGAGACCATGTGTTATTGAGGGTTACCCAAACCACTGGTGTGGGAAGGGCTCTACGCTCAAGGAAGCTCTCCCCTAAGTTTCTTGGCCCTTACCAGATATCAAGGAGGATTGGGCCAGTGACTTATGAGATTGCTTTGCCTCCTCAGTTGGCGAATCTCCACCCGGTGTTCCACGTCTCACAACTGAGGAAGTATGTGTTTGATCCGTCTCATGTGTTGGAGGCCGATGATGTACAGATCAGGGAGGATCTTACTATGGAAGTACCGCCAATTACTTTAGAGGATAGCAAAGTTGAGAAGCGCCAAGGAAAATCTGTGCGTCTAGTCAAAGTCATCTGGGATCGGAGGACAGATGACTCTACGTGGGAGTTAGAAGAGGACATGAGTAAATCACACTCGCACCTTTTTACCTGGTAAGGCCTTCTTATTTCAACCCCAAATCTAATGGGCCTAAGAGCTGGCCCAAAGGAGAAACCAAACCCTAAGTCTGCCCTAACACATTCATTCTACTCACTTTCACAAATCCTTTAAGCTGCAGCCGTCTCTCTCTCTACTAGGGTTTGGTACCATCTTGGTCAAGCAAGTTCGAACCAATTCATTTCTTCTCCACGTAAGTGTTTCCTCATCCGTGCTTGCATTTTCTGCTACTGTTACTTTAGGTAACTTATGTCCCTACTGTTCCTTTAATTTTTCCAGCTCCTTAAGTTGTTCCTCGAGTTGTCGTGCCCCGCTGTTTAGAGTCGAGGTCCTGTTCTAGCCATTTCCAAGTAAGGGAAGCTAGGGTTCTTCATACTTCGTTGTATATTGGTTGCTTTACTCCTGTTTTTATGTGATTTTTGTGCCTGAATGATGCTTGGTTTTAGATGAGAACGAACTGGATATTGCTTGGAATTTGCATGTTGCCACTATTACTCGAAGCAGGAGTGGTGAAATGCTATTTTCACTCAAGCGAATTCATCTTGCCCAGGCGAGAGTAGCAGGGCCTCGCCTAGGCGAGTAAAATAAATTTTGACCGAAAGAACATCTTGCTCAGGCGAGATGGCCTCGCCTAAGCGAGCGCCCGCAAATTCTCCCAGGGCTTCTGTCGTAGTCTCGCCTAAGCGAGAGCTTGCAGCTTGAGCGAGGGCACTCCTCTCGCCTGAGCGAGGGCCCCTAGCTTGAGCGAGATCTACTGCACGTTTCACTATTTTTCTCCCTTGATGTTTATTGACTGTCTAATTGGTTGGTGTGCTATATTTAATGCATGAGGCATGTGAAAATGTATGGTAAATCTGAGGTTATGAATTGGATTGGTGTGTCGGTGATGAGTTCAAATTTTTGCCCTCATTTAATATTTAAATTTGGGGATTTAATTGAATTTTCTATGCTTAAAGATTGATTTAATTAGGATTTGTGATTATTGGATTTATTAAGTAAGTTTGGTAAAAGTGGCGTAAAAATTGATTTTAGTTGCATAAAATATTATTGGATATTCTAACGTTTGTTAATGCAGCTGGAATTTATTTTTGGTCAATTAATAGTGTGATTTTGAAATATTCAAAGTTACAAAATAAGTCCAAAATCAAGAAATTTTGGAAAAGAATAAATCAGGAGCTAAATGCACCCCCAGATTTTATTTGCACACTCCTCCCTCATGTGGACCATAAAAACTTGTTCTGCACCCCCAGTTTTCACTAAGTTGCACCCTTCCTACCACTTAAACTCCACTCAACCAGATCATGCCATGTGGCAATCCCCACCTTTTAAAATTAGCCAACCATAAGCTGCCACGTGTCATAATCCTCCACTCACCAAATTGACCACTCAGATCTTGC
>Ga0214542_1005660_pt1 | contig 23543 bp, 18 predicted proteins | sample CNSS1metaG_FD_160096 | JGI IMG/M metagenome (GOLD analysis project Ga0214542, IMG submission 160096) | Root nodule microbial communities from cowpea collected in UCLA plant growth center, Los Angeles, California, USA - CNSS1 | ecosystem: Host-associated > Plants > Roots > Nodule | place: USA...
AATAATATATATATATATATATATATATATATATATATATATATATTATAAATTATATTCTGCGAATAAGTATAAGTGCTGATACCTAAAGAGCTCCTACCTTCGTGTGCACTTCGAGAATATAACTTCTGAATGAAATTTTTCGTGGGCGCCACCACACCACATTTTCTATACTTGGAAGTTATGAAATTCGTAATTTTTTACTTTCCTTACTCTCACACAAAACACCATCTTGTTCCTAATATATATTGTTGTGTTCATTTAACATTTAAACAATATAAGCGCTTAACCTTTTTTTTTTTATGTACTTCCAAAGCCATCGTCCCTGCGTTTTTTTTCTCTTCCTTTTCTCAAGTTCCCATTTAATTGTATGATGATTGGAATGATTTTTCTGTCATGCTCTAGGTACTGAAAAAATATTAAGATATTAAGGATTTAACGTTATAGGATGATTTCCTTATGTTTTTAATTAATTAAGATAACAGTAAAATGCTTAAGAAGTCAACCCAACACCACTTTATAATTGCTTACACCATCTTAATGTACTGGTATGTGCACGCGAGTCTCAGTTTTCTATTCATACAATTATGGACATAATTACATGTTTCACCACTTAAAGAGGCACTTAATCATGTTTTTCTTTCTTTCCCTTAAGGTTCAAGTTTCGATATATATATATATATATATATATATATATATATATATAGGTTTGCTAGTGTGATCACACTACTGCTTGGTTCATTTCCCTTTTGATTTCAAAGTATATATGATTGAAGATGTGTAAAGAAAAATATATTAGGGTTTCAAAGGAATTAACCGATTAGGCTTCAAATTACTCCATATAATTCATACAAATATTTAATGAAGTCATTTGCGTGCATGACCAAGTAAGCATGATGATGATTTTATTATAATGTATAAATTATAATATTAAGAGTTGGACATATGATAGGAAAAGTGAGGGGTTGTGGGGTTAATAGTTTGGCTTTTGTGGGGTTTAAGAGTATCTTTGGAAAATCCTTATAATTAGTGATCTTACCAAGGGAATTATTATATACATGGGCTAGTTACAACTGACAGTAATTTGTATATTATTGCTTATAATGAGCGTTACATGTGCTTAAATCACTATCTTTAAGGGCCCTATTAGTGAGATTAGCATCATTCAACCAAGGAATTATCCTTTGCAAAAGTAATAATATTTTGACTTATACCATAGGAGAAAAAGTGACTAAAGACAAAAGTAAATAGGAAAAAGTTAGTGCCAACCAAGGACACTTTGAAGATGTCAAATACCAATTTAGATTGAATAATCAGGATGTTTATGAAGCTTCCAAGTCATTATATTATATGGCCATCATTAGATTTCATGTGGGTTCCGTAGTCTAGATATGCATTTTGTGATGACCTAATAAGAAGAATTAATGCATATATAAATATATATACAATAAAATTAAGAATATGATACTTAAAGGCATTATTGCTCACCATTATAGAGGTGCCTTATAGCCTACCAGTCATAAGAGTGATAAAATTACTTATCCAATAAAAATAATTAATATTAATTTTTTGTAGATACAAAAGCATGAATAAGCAATCATAGATTATGTTTGATAAGAAATCCACAACATTTTGCTCTCCCAACCTTTTGACGTCAAACACAAATATAAGAATAATAAAAAAATTTGAATATATTTAACTAAATATATAATTGGCAGATGAAGATCCCATCAGTACCAAATTGCATGAGCCTTTGTCATAAACTCATGTTCATGGTGGGGAAGAGAAATAAAGGTAAGATTTGGGATAAGAAGTGGAGGGGTTATGTCTTCTGGAACATGAGCACATACTCAATGCATGTAAGTGCGTGAATGATACCTTTCCAATTACTTAATTATGGAAGACATAAGTGCTGATATAGGCACGTAACTCTCATTCCTACCCATTTTATACATGAATTTGTATCAGTTTCTGATGTATACATTTTAAATTTGCTCCTAAGTTTAACTTGCAAAAAATGCAAAAATGAAAAACATAATTTTTTTAATCAAAATAATGACAAAGATAAAATTACTATAACATATAAATATTAGACTGTCAACCTACCCTCTTAACGTAATTAAACTAATGCAATTTAAAAATAAATTGCAAAACAATAGTTTTTATGAAAAAGTTAAAGTAAAAAATTTAATAATAATTAATACTTTTTTGTATTATGAATTTTCTCCGATCCATTGAACCCAAATTAATCTCGCTTATCATGCAATAAATTAGCTTTTTTTAACAATAATTTTGTACTTTAGAAGACTACTGTATCTTAATAAAATTTCACATATTTTCAGATTAAGGCATGGAAAGAGGATAAGAAGAAGATATTAAGAGTACGTTTTCATGTCATTGGTTCTCTTACCGTAAGAGAACCAATGACGTTAGAACCATATCGTCTTTTATAGACAAAGTAATTGTTTCTTTAATATCTCAAGTGGAGCCAAAGAACAAAGTGGAAGTTTTGAAAAAATTATTTTAACACAACAATTTTTTACACATATTTTACATTCATTATTTTATATTTTTATCAATTTTTTTTAACAAATACATAAGTTAAATTTTGTAATGATCAAAATAAATACTTCTAAAAGCGAATTGTCAATTGGTGCAAGTGGTACAAGTGATGTAAAAAAGACATTAATTCTTCCTCATACTATCAATGTGTGATTGAAACAACATGCAAAATTTTTTAAAATAATTTCTGTATTTTATTTATAAATAAATAGCTATTAACGTTACATTTTTTAATTTAACACAACTAAATATTTACTTCTATAAATATTTTATCCTAACAAATATTTTTCAAGTTATTATTTTCTAATTAACTAATTCTTAAAACAATTACTTTTTTAAACCATTATTTTTAAAATATAATACGTCTAAATAATTATTTCTTAATATATTAGTTTTTTAAATTATCATTTTTTAATATATTTGTTCTTACAAGACCAAGTTGTATTTTATCAAATCCTCAAAACTTTTCTAGTACTCTATCTTTAGGAAAATCAACCTCCAATTCCAACAGATCTCGTCCAAATCATGGGGATGGTACCTACAAAAGACACTTCCAATACTTAAAATAGTACCACTGATGTTTGGGAATTCCAAAGAATAATTAATGCATAATGAATACATAGGATAACGTGTTATTTATACTACTTCACCTATGGGTCCCACTAAGATGGGCTTTTTGGTCCAAAACACATTTTTAGTCACTCGTAAGTCTATTCAAAGCGGGTGAATTTATCCAAAAGCCCTTGCTAGTTTTTGGTTCTTGGTTTTTGGCCATATAGTATGGTATGGCTATGTAGAGATGGTACATCAAAAGACGGTAAGCGACCATATGGTGTGGTATGGCCGGGTACGGGTCGTACATCAAAACATGGTAAACAGTCATATGATAACGCTGTCATGAAGCGTTCAAATTAATACTACTTATCTATAACAACTTCAGTATTGTTAAGAAAGTAGTCAACAAAATAGAAATGGTAAAGTAACCCAAAGTCGTCTCCTGACGGACATGAAATTGCTTTTTAACAAATTAGTTCTTATAAAAACAATATAATAGAGTTAGTCAAATTATAAGAAGATTAAGATAAATCAAAGAAATACAATTGAAAAGATAAAAAAAAAACAATAGTAAATAAAATATGTTGATTCCACTGCTTTTTAAAAATATGATTCATCATTGGTTTTCTAAAGATTATTGTTATTGATTTGTTATCTAAAATTTCAAATTAATCAACGTAACTTCTCAATTAATTTGTTAGCATCCATACTTTTAACCAAAATAACTTCTCAATCAAAAGCAAGAAATTTATAAATTATCTATAGTAAATTTAACTAAAGTAACTTCTCAATTAAATATTACTATGCCTAATCATCTCTATTCTTTTACCTCTTATATATAGTAAAAAGCTAATTAACCAAAGTAACTTCTTGATTAATTCTATTCAAAGTTTTCACCTTTAATCAAAGTAACTTCTCAATTATTAGCAAAAGCTCATTCAATCATATGAAAGTTTCTAAATTTAACCAAAATAACTTCTCAATTAAAATTTAAAAACCCTTGGACTTATATGATTGTTATGTTATGTAGATTAACACCTTGCTAACTTGTTACAATGTAAAAATCATTACTTTTACTAAATTAAGAACCAAAAGAAATAGATGCAAATAAAACACAATAGGAATCAAAAGAACAAATAAATTTATTCATTCTAACATTAGAATCCATAATGAAATTACAATGGAACCAAACCTTGAAGCTTAGCCCTCCATGGAATACAAAATAAAATAAAAATAGAATAAGAAAACGTGGAGAGAGAGAGAGAGAGAATGGAATTAGGCCCCTTAAGGTTCCTAAACTTCGAAGTGTCGAGCTTCCCTTTTTTCTTCCCCTTGATCTCTTTATATAGGACTTGGACTTGAATGTTATATTTTTTGTTGCTCAAAACTTTTATCCTTTGATATAATATCTTTCTAAAATATTTGGAAGATTTTCTTTGTTGATATTTGAGATATACCAAAGATAATTAATTAAAAATCTTTAATTAATTATTTAGCAACTTAATTTTTGTCCAATTTCCAATTTTTCCCCTCTTGTTTGACCATTTGACCAACTTTGACCGAAATTTGTCCAGAGTTGACTACTTTAACAAAGTTTGACGAGATTTGAAAGTGGTGGATTGATGACATGGCATGATTTTGGCTTGATTTTGCAACTCCGAACAATTCAATTTTACACCTTTAATGAACAAAATTTAACTTCAGCTACATCAACAAACGTTAGAATATCCAAAAATATTTTATGCAACTAAAATAACTTTGTAAAACATTTTTATCGCACATGTTCAATAAACCCAATTATCAGAACTGTCAATTAAGACATTCTTTTAAGCACAAAAATTCAATTAAATACCCATAATTAAACATTAAATGAGGGTCTAAATATGAACTCATTAACATACATATGGAAGTTGGGCAAACACGAACGAGAAAAATGAAAACTTGGACGAGAGTAGGACATGCATTAAAGTGAGCAAGAGAAATAGAGGAGGAAGCACAAGTGCCAATGTATAAATGAGAATTTGAAAAGAAAGAATGCCTCACTAGATGTCGTTTTGATCAAGAACGACCATGACCTTTGGATGCTTCACTCTTTAGACTTGAATTGCTCATATACCATTATATAATCTTTTGATTAACACATTTAATGCAACAAGATAACACAAACACTGTGATGCTTCAAAAGAAAACCCCTCATCAATGCTCAATGATCCGCGAGAAAGCCTACCTAAATTGGTAACACATCCTAAAGCCTGCCCAACTCGGTAGTACGTACCAACGCGTGTCCAGCTTGCCAACACGTACTAAAGCCTGACTAAGTGGCAACACACACTAAAAACTGCCCAAATTGACAATATAAAGCTCGCTAAAAAAAGCAACATCAGACTCTTTCCAAATCAATAGCCCAAAGATGCCAATCCACCTAGAAGGTCAAAGACTGCCACATACAGTCCGACCAAATGGGCTATCCACCTACAACATTGTAAAAGTCGGCCACAACTCGACCAAGATTCCAATCAACTCCCGAGACTAGGAGACTTATGTACTTACCCGCTGCAATAGATGATGCTAAGTAATGCAACCTAATAAGGCCTAATTAGCCTCATCACCAAAGAAGACTACAAAATATTCTAAGATACATCTATTAAGACAAATATTCACATATTAACAGTAATTATATCAAATTTTAGTAATTTGATTACATCTTAATATTCCTTGATACCAAATATTTACAGGATATTTGGTATATCAAGTAAGGTGTCACATTATCATTAATATTATTTCTTATTTGAGGTAAGACGTTCTTTTACTGATATTACTTGATATTATCCACGACCTAAAAGGCCATATAAATACATCTAGTACTCTCTAGAGAAAACACACAGTCTCATACTCGTATTCTCTCTTATACAAGATCTTAACTCTCTTACTAACTTGAGCGACAAAGAGTTTTTTGCAGATGAATCTTCCCCCATGTTTCAATCCTCGAAAGCACTTCGTCAAGGTCTATAAAAAGTGAAAGAATCATATAAAATATTTCATAATTAACATAAATAGAATTTCACAACTAAAACATCTATAAATTTTGGAAACATTAATGAAACAAAGTTGATAAAGTTAAAAAGTATTTTTAAACAATTATAAAAAGAAAACAAATATTCAAGTTTAAAAATATTTCAAATTTCTTTTTCTAAATAAGGTTATGTTAGGCATCACTATGAACTTTGACATCTTAACTATGTTGACACCCATTGCATGACCCAAAGAAAACTCTATTCTACTGGGCCCAAAATACAAAACCCAAAATAAAATCCTAATCTAGTATTTACAAGCAAAGAGTTCTAGGCTAGGTCTTCACATCTTCCTTGGCCAATGTGAAGTTCATCTTGGGCCTTGCATGCACATTTAAGGCCCATTCCTCTTGTATTCTCCTAGCCATGGCTCTTCTTGTAGGTCCCTTGGCTCGAGGCATCTCATCATCCCCTCCTTCTTGAGAAGGATTTGTCCTCAAATCTGTAGTCTCTACCTCATCATTTGTACCACCTGTGTCAACATCCAATTTCGTCCAGGTAAATGTGTTTGTTTGGTTAAAAATAATAATAATAATAATAATAATAATAATAAAAATAATATATAATATAATAATAATAATAATAAATAATAAAATAAAATAAAAAAAATATGTTTTTATTGATGGTAGGTTTTTAAACTTTAATTCTACCGTGGGAAGAAAGAAAAAAAGAAAGAAAAAAAAATCAAGAGCGGGAGAATCTAATTTATTGTTAATTATCACACTCTTTTCGTGAGCCCAAATGTTTTACATATTTTTACCCCCACTGCTTGCTATTTACACTCTTTGCATGACATGTCAAAAAAGGACGTTTCATAATTTCCAGTTTTAGAGAAGCGTATAATATTAGGAGCAATTTTTTTATAATAATTTGAATAAATATCGTGCACTTACATTTGTGTGTCTCTTTGCGTTGTCAGTCTGGGAAGATATTATTTTAATTAGAAGGAAATATTCCCGATAATAATGCTTTTAGATAATGGTATGATTTTAATATTTAGAAGAAAGTATTTCCGGTAATAGTTAGAATCAATAATATGAATAATATGTCATGATTTGATCACGATTTTTATGTGACAGAAAATATGATTCTAGTAATTATAGGCAATATTTCGTTAATAATTATAATCAATACTGTGGATATTATGCAACGATATAACAAGACCAATTCTTTCCCCATATATTTTATTATAATTAAATACTAAGATCTCAGTGGTACCCAAGAGGCCTATATAAGCACAAAGTTTCTTCAATGTGAGACACAGAAAAAAAAACTCCTCTCTTTTTATTAGAGAGCACACACAAAGGGGGTCACCTTAAGGTAAATTTTCTTTTGCTCCTAGTATGTTATTCATGATTCTCTTATAACATCAAATATATGATTGTTTGAATGTTTGAATTGTTGTATGATCAAATGTGTTCGGGGTTCTCATGTTAGATGATTTTGGGTTTGACATCGATGTGCTCAGCCTTTCTCTTTCCCTCTATTTTTATCTTGTTAATTAAAAAGGTGTTTTTTTAGGTTTTAATTCTCTAAAAAAATAATAATAATAGTAAATAAATAAAATAAAAATTACATTTTTTTATAAGTTTTAAATGTCATGTCAAGTCTCGGACTTTCTTGATAATCAAAACGCTCTTTCATAGGCTTTTAATTTTTTAATTAATAATAATAAAAATATATAAAATCATTTTAAATGTCATGTCAAATCTCGGATTTGCTTGATAACTTTTTTTTTATCATGTAGAATCTCAGATTCTCTTGATATATATAAAATATATATATATATATATATATATATATATATATATATATATATATATATATATATATATATATATATAAATCTAAAATTTAGAACAAAACAAAATAATAATATGAAACAACAAATTTTTTACAAAGAACTACGTTATCCCTGATTTTCCAAATGGAAATACATAGGAGCGAGGTACAATCCTTGTCGGGCTAAAAAATATAAAAAATAATTTTGTTTTTTAATCTTTATAATTTTTTGTATGTGTTTTTTTATTATTTTGTTTTTTTTAGGAACAACAAATAATTTTAAACATCAAATTCTATTTTACACACTTAATTAAAGAAGGAACCGTATTAAGACGGGCGTTGTGGGGGTGCTAATACCTTCCCCACACGTAACTAACTCCTGAACCCAAATTTGGATTCGAAGACCATTCTTTTAAGATTTTTCTATAGTTTTTCATAATAAACTATGGTGGCGACTCCTCTGTACTTTTTTAAATTATTTTCGCCGTCCCGCCGCGATCTCGATTGCGACAAATGGTGACTCCACCGGGGACTTTTTTTTGAGAGTGGATCCTATTAGTTATGTGTGTAATTTTTTTTAGTTGTTTCAAATATTTGCGTCCTTTTTTTTATTTTTTTTATTATTATTATTTTATTTTGTTATTTATTTATTTATTTTTATGCATGTATATCTAATTTTGTTTGTATGGATGCCTTCTATTTAGTTTAATGTCCTTTATTTTGATGCCTATATGTGATTGTATTATGAAATTATTGAATCCTAGGATAGACGACAATTGTTATATCTGCCTGGGAATTTTCTGGCTGTTTTGTAGGTGGGTTTGGGTAGTCTTAGGTTGCTCCCTTCACACACTACACATGTTAGGCTAGTGCATTCATTTTAATATAGGGGTCCCATACCTGGACCTGAGTTAGCCATAAGGAGTGGAGGACCAACGATTGTTATGTTAGATCTCATATCTACTTGACTATTGTGAAGACTTCATCTAGAGTTTGCTTCCTCTTGACATGTCACATCTGATAGGTCGCCTATCGTTGTGAATTATGTCTTGATGGTTGACTTTAGCTCTAGAGGCCTATTGAGATTATTTAGGGCTATCCCTAAAATAAAGCATATAAAAGTCTATATACCAAAATAGGTTCTCTTTACACCCAATAGGACACCAAGCGGGAGCATATGTTGTTTGTTTTTCAAACTCGTTTTTTAAAGTGTACATAACACATTAAGAATTATTTATTTATTTATTTATTTTTATTATTTTATTATTTATTTATTTTTATTTTTTTTTGCGAAATATGTGATAATTTTATTTTATCCTACATTGTTAAAAAAAATAATAAAATAATATCGGAGTCATAACCACTTTTTTTTTTTATTATAACTCGTGACGTTTTAAAAGGTATGCATAAAATTATGGGGCTTTAGGTTTTTCTTTCTTTTTTTTTTCAAGAAAATAGGTGGTAGCTTTGTTTTACTATCATAAGGCATGCATTTATTTATTTTTTAAATAACAATAAAATAATATATCATTGCGACATTTTATAACCCTTTTTATTTTTATTTTTTTTTAAGAAAATATAGGTTTGAAACCTCTTGAGTCATACGCACAATCATGGGATCAAATCAAACTTATATTTTCCAAAAGAAGCATATCTTTGCTAAAATAAAGAAGTCAGAGGTACAAAGGTTGAAAATCACGAGTCAGCTAATGAAAAAACCACAGGGAAGAACTTTTGCGAGCTTGTATGGGAATATATTGCATTTGGCAATGATAGAGGTGTCTACTGATGCGATCGCCGCTTTGATACAACACTATGATCCGCCTTTGAGGTGTTTTACTTTCTAGAATTTCCAGCTAGCACCTACTATAGAGGAGTTTGAGCAGATCCTAAGATGCCCTCTCTGGAGATAGGAAGCCTTATTTATTCTCAGGCCATTATTCATCCATGGCAAAGATTGCGACAGTGTTGAAGATTGAAGAAAGCGAGTTGTTAGAAAAGAAGCAAAATAGAAACAACGTGGAAGGATTTCCTCTACCCTATTTGGAAGAAACGGCTCGGATAATGGCTGCAAGGGAAGAGTGGGAGGTTTATATGGATGTGCTAGCTATGATGATATACGGGGTGGTCTTATTCCCTAGATGTGATCAATTTATAGACTTGGCGGCAATTGATGCTTTCATGGCCTATAAACATAAAAGAGAATGTCCAGTGATAACTATTCTAGCAGATACTCTTCATACACTGAATGTTTGTTATGAGAAAAAGAATGAAAAATTAATGTGTTGTCTCCCAGTATTATTTGTCTGGTTGGTTACTACTATCTTCAAGCGAAGTGGTGGGGCAGTTTGTCCCATTGAAGATTTTAAGGGTTGTAGCATAAAAAAGGATTTGGATTGGCAATTCTACATGGCAAGTATGAGCCAGAGTAATGTGAGATGGTGTCCAAGGTGGAAGAATTTGACTGAGATGATTTGGCGATGTGGCGATTTCCCCAATGTACCTCTTATGGGAACTAGAGCTTGCATCAATTACAACCCTATAATAGGAATGAGGCAGCACAGACGTCCCATCCAAGGACCACCTTCTGAAGAAGTCATAACTCCCTTCCTGGTCCCAAATCTGCAGAATCAGGAAATGTTGACTAGAGTACGTCGTGCTTGGGAGAAAGTAGTAAAAAAAAAATGAGTATTAGGACAAAAGAGGATAACAAATACGGTTACAGTCAATGGTTGAAGGAAAGGGTTTACAAAGTGGGATTGCCTTTTCCAGAGAAGAGCGAACATGTTGATGAGGAAACAATAGAAGAGCTGGTACAAATTGAAGAGCTGTTGGCATTACGAGAGACTTTAGAAGACGTAGAAAATGAGAAGAGGAAACTGCAAGAAAGGTTGCAAGAAACTGAAAAGGAAAATGAAAGGCTGCGAAAGGAAAATCTTGAAGAGAAGCAAAGTACAAAGGGCGTTGAAGAAAGTGAGAATCGAAAGACAATGTAATCAGATGGTGCGAGGGGCTTTGAGGAACAAAGAGAATGAGTTGGAGGAAAAAGAAACTGAGCGAAACCAAGTACGGGAAGAAAATCAACATCTAAAGGAATCATTGAACAATGCTAGGATGGTCCAACAAAGTTTGGGGAAATAATTAGAAGGGGTAAAACTACACATTAATGAGCTGATTCGTGAACATGAAGAAAGAATAATGAAAGAAAAGCAAAAGCTGGCGGGTATGTATCAAGAGGCTCTCAGGGAAGAGCAAGGAAAACTACTATGGAAAGATCGCAAGCTGAAGGAATTGGAGCAAATCATTGGGACTGCACAAGACGAATGCCGCGTCTGGAAAGCAAGATTTGCTACAATAGTGAGAGGAGGGCAGGATCTTTCATTCCTCTTGGCTCGAGCTAAGAACATTGCTGACGTTTTCTCTACCCCTTCCGAGATACATAAGTTATTTGAATATTGTAATAATATGATAGAATTGACGAAGGAGATGGCTCAACGTTCGTGATGTAGGAGTTAGGATCTTATTGACAATATTATTTTGCAAAGATATGATTCTCAGTTAATAAAATACGATTTGATCCCATTTTGGTTTTCTTTTTGTGCACGTGTGACTTGTGAGGTTTCTAATAGTAATAAAAATAAAAATGAAGATTGTGCTTTTCTTATAGTGTCACGTATACTTATATCATTCACATGTAACAGTTGGTGATTTAAAAAATAATGACTCAATCCAAAACACTTGTTTCACGGCACCCTTATAGGACTCGAGCCATAATAAAGAGAATGGAGAATCTTGAACAATCTCACGAAACTCTAAGGGCAGATGTCAATTCTATGAAAAAACAAATGGCTGCAATGATGGAAGCTCTGAATGTGATTAAAAGCAAGTTGGAAAGTACGAACTCCTTAACTGAAGAAGGGATTTCTTCCTATCTACGGGCTCCTCGCCAAGATGAAGTGCAAGCCCAAAATGTTGATACATAGGGAAACCCGAGGGCTCAAGTCTTTCCGCAATATGGCCTTCCCTCAGACTATGTTCCCCCAATGGCAGAATATTCAGAAGGAGTTCATGTAATGCCTAATATTGGACACATGAACAATGTTGCGCTGCGCACAAATATTAATGAAGATCATGGAAATATGGTGGGGTCTCAGGGGACTATTCTATCAAAGGTAAATCAAGTAAAACCTAGGGATGGAACTCATATCATGGACTCGGAAGCAATAGTGGAAGATGTTAAAGCAAGGGATAAGCTAAAAACCTCGGAAGAAAGATTAAGGGCTATTGAAGGAGTGGGAAATTATGGCTTAGGCGATGCTGCAGGATTATGCCTGGTACCGGATGTGGTAATACTAGCAAAATTCAAGGTGTCGGAGTTTGAAAAATATAAAGGGACTACTTGTCCCAAAAGTCATTTAACCATTATTGCAGGAAGATGGCGGCACATGCTCATGATGATAAAATGTTAATCCATTTCTTTCAGGACAGTTTGGCGGGAATGGCTTGTAACTGGTACATGCACCTTGAGCCTGCCCATATTCACTCTTGGAAGGATATGGTGGATGCGTTCATAAAGCAATATCAGTTTAATCATGATATGGCTCCTGACAGATTGCAGTTACAGAATATGGCAAAACGAGAGAATGAGGCTTTTAAAGAGTATGCACAAAAATGGAGAGAGGTGGCTGCTCAGGTAGAACCACCTTTGCATGATAAAGAAATAGTGGCTATGTTTATAGGCACTCTGCAGTCCCCTTTCTATGACCACATGATAGGAAACGTGTCCTCAAATTTTGCAAATATTATTGTAATTGGTGAGAGGGTTGAAGTGGGTTTGAAAAGTGGTAAGATTACTCATAGTTCGATGGGAAGTTCACAAATGAAGAAAATAGGGTTTAATACTGGGAAGAAGAGAGAGGGAGAGACTAATGCAACATCCTCTACACCTTCATGGGAGACTCATGCCCAGCCTCTTTATAATAATCATCAGCAACGCTCTACTCAAGGGCCATATATTGCTAATACTGGGCTAGCTTATCACCCACCAAATCATCAGCAAAATCGTTATCAAACCTGTGATTCGTATCAGAAACAATCTGTTCAAAGTAATCAGCGCAAGCAAGGTTGGAAAAATGACGTGAGCCAAGGTCAAAATGCAAGGAGAGATTTTGTTCACTTTACCCCGCTTCCAGTAACGTATACAGATTTGTTACTAGATCTTCTTCACCATAAGTTGATAGCAATATGTCCAATGAAGCCATTGCAGCCTCCTTATCCCAAGAGCTATGATCCCAATGCTAAATGCGAATATCATGGAGGAGAGATGGGTCATTCAACAGAGAGATGTCTGGCTTTTAAATTCAAGGTACAATCATTGTTGGATTCTGGATGGTTGACTTTTCAAGAGGATAAGCCCAACATTGAAAATAATCCGCTATCCGGACATGGGAATGCTTCAACCAATGCGATCATGTAGTGGGAGGAGCATAGTCTGTTGAATGATGCAAGAAAAGTTCGAAGCTCAATGAAATTCATCTTTGAAACCTTGTGTAAAATTGGACTATTGGAGTATGAAACAAAGTTCAATGATAAGTGTGGTATCCATCCGGGTGATGAGCATTCTATTGAGGATTGTTTAGGGTTCAAGAAAATACTTCAAGAGCTAATGGATAGACAAATAATACAGGTGGGTCGGCAGGATCTAGAGGAAGATATTTTCGCTCAAATGGGAGATGAACGAAATATAACTGACCCTAAATCCTTGGTAGTCCACTTTACTAAAACTTCACGTATGCCAGAAAGAAGACAACATGTTGTAATACAAGCTCCTTCCACTTTCCCATATAAGAATGATAAAGCAGTGCCCTGGAGATATGGTGTTCAGGTTACGAAGGGAGGTGAACAACACACTGGGGCACCTGCAATAGATAATATTGTTGGGATTGGAGGAATGATGAGGAATGGTCGTATATTCGCACCAAGAGACCTAAGAAGGGGACAAGATCACCAGGAAAGACAAAGAAATGAAGGGGTAACTAATGAAAAAGCAAAGGAATTTTTTTAAAGAGAAGGCTATGCAGATCAAAGAAGAGCCAAAGAAGATGAAACACAAAGAAAAGAAAGAGATAACTGATGAAGAAGCTAGTGAATTTTTGAAATTTATTCAACAAAGTGAGTATAAGGTGGTAGATCAGTTGAATCGCATGCCGGCTAGGATTTCTTTGTTAGAATTATTAATGCATTCAGGCACTCACAGAAAGTTGTTGATGAAGATATTGAGCGGCGCGCACGTGGAACAGGGCATATCACTGGATAAATTTGAAGGGATTATCAGCCACATTACTGCTAATGATCACCTTGTTTTTACTGATGAGGAGATCCCAGCCGAAGGAAAAGGGCATAACAAAGATTTGCACGTCTCTATGAGTTGTATGAATTATGTTATAGCACGCGTGCTTATTGATAATGGCTCATCTTTGAATGTAATGCCAAAATCTACGTTGGATAAGTTACCTTTTGATCATAATCATTTGCGACCGAGTGCTATGGTGGTTAGAGCTTTTGATGGGAGCAGGAGAGAAGTTATGGGAGAAATAGAATTACTAGTCCAGATTGGGCCTTGCACATTTCAAATACTTTTCCAAGTAATGGATATAGCACCAACATACAGTTGTCTATTAGGGAGACCTTGGATACATTTTGCTGGTGTGGTACCTACCACTCTACATCAAAAGCTGAAATTCACGATTGGAGAAAAATTGGTTATAGTTTCGGGAGAAGAAGATTTATTGGTAAGCGGTCCCGCTCGTTACATTGAAGCTGCTGAGGAGGCTTTGGAAACATCTTTCTAGTCCTTAGAAATTGTAGGGACTGCCTATGTTGAATCATTTCCTATAAACCCTTACCTATCAAGTGCATCTTTAATGACAGCCAAATCCTTGTTAAAAGAAGGGTATATATATGGAAATGGACTAGGAAGGAGCGGGCAGGGGTCATTGTTCCCATTGCATATTGTTGAGAACAAGAACAGATACGGTCTGGGGTACAAGCCCACTAAGGAAGACAAAAAAATATTATTAGAAGAGAAGAGAGAGCGAGCCCTAGCTCACATACAAGGGCGAGAACCGAGGATGGGAAGAATCCACATCTGTGACATCAAAGAGAGCTTCCATAGTGTTGGATGGATCAACACCAGGCAAATTTCAGTCATTGAGGAACAACAGGATGTTGCAAACTCAGATTCTGTGTGGCCTTGTCCTCCAAATGTGCAACTCAATAATTAGAAGATGGTGGATGTGCCTGTGGTGTTTAAGTGTGCTGAAATGTAATATGGCATAGTCGATGTTGTTTTTTCTTTCTTCAAAGCTTTGAATAATTATCCTTAAATGGGTTGACTTTTTCTACTTTTTGCTTAGTGTGACATTAATAAAATCGTTGTTTTCGTTTTATGTTTAGATTGTTGGTTAAGTCAATTATTTATTTTATATATATTTCAATAATGCAGATTTGACGATGAATCTTTTGAAAATAATATTGATATTCCCAATTTTGAGTATCCTGTCAATAATATGGAAGATGATTATGAGGATGACTGGGAACCGTCCCCAGAATTGATGAGATTAGTGGAACAAGAGGCTAAGGAGATAAAACCTCATCAGGATAATGTTGTGGTGATTAACCTAGGAGGTGAGAATGAGAAAAAGGAAGTAAAAGTCGGCGCTTACATGTCAAAGGAAACACAGGAAAATTTATGGGCTTTATTGAAAGAGTTCAAAGATGTTTTTGCATGGTCATATCAAGATATGCCAGGGTTGGACCCAAATATTGTTCAACATAAACTTCCGCTTAAACTAGAGTGCTCCCCAGTTAGGCAGAAGTTAAGAAGGTTGAAACTTGAGATGTCATTAAAGATAAAAGAGGAAGTAAAGAAGCAGTTTGATGCAGGATTCTTAGCTATAGCCAAATACCCCCAATGGGTTGCCAACATTGTTCCGGTGCCAAAGAAGGATGGAAAGGTGCGGATGTGCGTTGACTATCGGGATCTGAATCGAGCTAACCCTAAGGATAATTTTCCCTTACCACACATTGATACTTTGGTTGATAACACAGCTAAGTTTTCATTGTTCTCATTCATGGATGGGTTTTCAGGATATAATCAGATTAAAATGGCGCCTGAGGATATGGAGAAGACTACCTTTATTACCCTATGGGGCACATTTTGTTATAAAGTAATGCCTTTCGGGCTTAAAAATGCTGGCGCAACTTATCAGAGGGCGATGGTGGCTCTCTTTCACGACATGATGCATAAGGAGATTGAAGTTTATGTTGATGACATGATTGCCAAATCTAGATCTGAAGGGGAGCATATTATCAACTTGAGAAAATTGTTTGAAAGACTAAGAAAATTTAAGCTCAAGTTGAATCCAGCAAAGTGTACCTTCGGTGTAAAGTCTGGAAAGTTGTTGGGGTTCATTGTAAGTGAAAAGGGAATAGAAGTTGACCCAAATAAAGTGCGTGCGATATTGGAAATGCCGATTCCCCACACAGAAAAAGAAGTACGTGGTTTTTTGGGCAGATTAAACTACATTGCTAGGTTTATCTCTCAATTAACTGCTACTTGCGAACCTATCTTCAAACTGTTACGTAAAAGTCATGTAACAAAATGGAATGAAGACTGTCAAAAAGCCTTTGAAAGGATCAAACAGTATCTGCAAGAGCCTCCCATTTTACGTCCACCGATACTCGGAAGGCCTCTCATCTTATACTTGACAGTTTTAGAGGATTCCATGGTTGTGTTCTAGGACAACATGATGAAACAGGCAAGAAGGAACATGCTATTTATTATTTAAGCAAGAGATTCACAAGTTGTGAGCAAAAATATTCCTCTTTGGAGCGAACTTGTTGTGCGTTGGCATGGGCAGCTCATCGTTTGAGGCAATACCTGCTAAATCATACAACTTGGCTTATATCTAAAATGGATCCAATAAAATACATTTTTGAGAAGCCAGCTCTTACTGGAAGGATAGCCCGATGGCAAATGTTATTATCTGAATATGACATTTCTTATGTCACTCAAAAGGCTATCAAAGGAAGTGCTTTAGCAGAGTATTTGGCTCACCAACCTATTGAAGGTTACCAACCCATACAACATGGATTCCCTGATGAAGATATTTTGGCTCTTTTTGAGGAAAGCAAACAACATGAAGATACGTGGACATTATTTTTTGATGGAGCTTCAAATGCACTAGGGCACGACATAGGGGTCGTGCTCATTACTCCAAATAACCAGTACATACCAATGACTGCAAGGTTGTGTTTTAGTTGCACTAATAATATAGTGGAATATGAAGCATGCGCTATGGGTATACGAGCAGCTATTGAGTCCCGAGTGAAGTTTTTGAATGTATATGGTGACTCAGCTTTGATTGTCCACCAACTGAAAGGAGAATGGGAGACCAAAGATCAGAATTTGATTCCTTATCAAGCATATATTAGGGGGTTGATGGAATATTTTAATACTATAGTATTTCATCATATTCCCCGAGAGGATAATCAGTTAGCAGATGCTCTAGCCACGTTGTCGTCCATGTTTGAGGTAGATCAAAATGATGAGTTACCGATGATTAAAATGAGAAGTCATGAACAACCGGTATACTGCCACTTTATTGAAGAGGAGTTAGATGACAAGCCCTGGTATTTTGATATCAAGCGATACCTCCAAACTCGTGATTATCCTGAGAAAGCTTCCAAAAATAATAAAAGAATGTTAAGAAGGTTGGCCTCAAGTTTCTTACTAAATGGAGATGTCTTGTATAAAAGAAATCATGATATGGTGCTTCTACGGTGTGTGGATGCAAAAGAAGCGGAGTTGATATTAAAGGAGATTCATGAAGGAGCTTTTGGAACACATATGAATGGGCATGCCATGGCCAAGAAAATTATGAGAGGTGGATATTTTTGGCTGACTATGGAGAATGATTGTTGTATTCATGTGAGGAAATGCCACAAATGCCAAGTATATGCAGATAAGGCGAATGTGTCGCCTATGCCTTTGAATGTCTTGACCGCACCTTGGCCTTTCTCAATGTGGGGAATTGATGTTATTGGAGCCATAGAACCAAAAGCGTTGAATGGTCATCGTTTTATTCTAGTGGCAATTGATTATTTTACTAAATGGGTGGAAGCTACTTCTTATTCCAGTGTAACAAGGAAGGTGGTAGTGAAATTCATAAAGAAAGAATTGATCTGTAGATATGGGCTACCAAATAAGGTCATCATAGATAATGGTACTAATTTGAATAATAATATGATGATTGAATTATGTAGAGAGTTTAAGATCCAACATCATAATTCTTCTCCCTATCGGACAAAAATGAATGGGGCAGTGGAAGCTGCGAACAAGAATATCAAGAAAATCATACAAAAGATGGTAGTGACATACAAGGATTGGCATGAGATGCTTCCTTTTGCTTTGCATGGATACCGTACTTCAGTACGAACATGAACTGAGGCAGCACCGTTTTCATTGGTTTATGGAATGGAAGCGGTACTTCCCTTTGAAGTTGAAATTCCTTCTCTGAGGGTATTATTGGAAACTCAGTTAGAAGAGGCAGAATGGGTGCAAGCGTGATCTGATCAACTCAACCTCATTGAAGGGAAAAGATTGGCAGCAGTATGCCATGGCCAATTATATCAAAGGAGGATGAAGAAAGCATTTGATAAGAAAGTACGTCCCAAAGAATTCAATAGAGGCGACTTGGTAGTGAAAAAGATTATGCCCATGCAGAAGGATCATCGAGGGAAATGAATGCCGAATTACGAAGGACCCTATGTTGTGAAGAAAGTGTTCTCTGGGGGGCCACTATTTCTCACAAGGATGGATGGGGAAGAGTTACCACTACCAGTCAATTCTGATGCAGTCAAAAGATTTTATGCATAATGATTCCATGATAGTAAAAACTTGTATGGGAATATTGATATTGTTTAATTTAAATGATTCGTTGAATGACAAATTTGCCTATTTCATAGTTGGTTTGATGTTTTAAGATTTTCTTATGTCACACTAAGTAAAGGAAAATCTCGTTGACAATAAACACCAGAAGTTCATCCACAAAATATGAAGACCGGTTCAGGGCAAATAGAGATGGAGACCGAAGGGTGTCGTGAAATAATAATAAATGTGTAAAAATAATAATAATAATAATAAAGAGTGGAAAATGCAAAGCGTGTTAATCGTCTGCTACCAAAGTCGTCGAATGCATGTTTTTCTAAAAATGGTATTAAATAAAGGTGAAGGTCCCACACTTTTTCGCAGTTCAGTGTTTTCATATTGGATGCTAGAGTTGACGTTTCCTTTTGACATATCATGTGTATTACCCAAGTCTATCCTTGTCTCTAAATAAAAAGGGGTTGCTCTAAGTAGGGGTTAGTCATTTGCTCAATAAGGACATGACATTGGGGCATGTGGTTTTAGGGTGTACTACTTGGTTTTATGGGAATGATAATTAAATCCCCGAGGCTAAAAAAAAGAAGAAGAAAAGAAAAGAAAAAAGAGAGAAGAAAAAAGTGGAAGGAATAAATAGATAAAGTAATAACAAGAATGAATGACTAAAGGTAACAAGATTTGAGCACTAGTAAATTTTGTTTAAGATATAATCTGTGTGAGGACCAGTGAATCAAGATTCAAAATGATGTGTGGCCATCTTTCTATCCTAACAAAATGAGATATCCATTGCACCTTCTTTGGGCTGACAACAATACTTTCCTTCAAATTTATCCCCACTACAAGGATTATCAGCATGAAGAGTTTAATTAAAGAATACAATGTTCAATTCATCAAAATGTGAGAAAGCATCAGTCAAAAAGTGAAAAGTAATTCAAGATCCAATGAATGAAAAATGAAATCAAGATGATCCAACATCAGTGAAAACGTAAGAAGAGAAAGAGTCACAAAGAGGTGACGATATGTACAAAAGGAAATGAAGATGCTGATCAAAGTTGTGAGGAAAGTTGAAACAAACAGGCTTATAATCCTTGCCTCAAAGATAAAAACCACAAATTTTACTTGGGCTTGTTTATCTTTTCTTCAAAACCCGTGTAACCTTGACCACATTAGAAGTCTAATAAAAGTCCACACTGATTGAAAAATGATTCTTCTATTTTTTCATAAAGCTTAAGTTTGAGACAAAAGACTGTGGTTGTAAATGTTGTTACTAAAGAGAAAAAAAAAGATAAAGCCTCTGGGTTAACGTCTTCCCATTAGCTTGTTAGCAAGATACCTTGGGGCAATCCTTTCCATTTTACCAACACTCAATAGAATAAATACACCGGAATCACGTTTTTATACGATGAATCCAAACAAGGGAATTTTTGTTTTTGTCCTCGTATAAAGTTTATCCTCCAACTTCACCAATCTGCACAGATCTGCTTGTGTTGAATAATACAATTACATTACACCATTCAATTCCGGTTCGCTAGGGGATCACATGATGTGTCGAAAGTAAATATTAAGCAAATGGTTTCTTGTGTTGACATTGGGTGTTAGAATTTGTTACAGCCTTCATCTTATCTTTCGAGATAGCGAAGCGACATTCAGTTGGATTCGATGATCGAGGAAACAAAATGATTATAACTGCTAGTAAAAAATAAATAATGAAAATATTAATAATAAAGAGAGGAAAGAAGTAAATAGAAATATAAGGAAATGGAAAAGAATAAATTGAGCATAAGGAAGTTTTGGAAAACAAGGTTGATTGGAATTCATTTATACATTCATGGATCTATGCATTCTTTTTGTCTCAAATATCAACTTGATTTCTCACGGGGTGATGATTCCTTTTTAGAACCCTCTTCACAAAAGGGTAACAAGTTGTTGTTCTATATCGGCCCTCTGCGAGGCAATGGTCGAGCCTAGGTTCTCTTTTGATATCTCGGCCCTCTGCGAGGCAATGGTCGAGCCCAGGTTTTCTTTTGGTATCTCGGCCCTCTGCGAGGCAATGGTCGAGCCCATGTTTTCTCTTGGTATCTCGGCCCTATGCGAGGCAATGGTCGAGCCCAAGTTTTCTTTTGGCATCTCGGCCCTCAGCGAGGCAATGGTCGAGCCGAGGTTTTCTTTTGGTATCTCGACCCTCTGCGAGGCAATTCTCGAGCCCAGGTTTTTTGTTGGCATCTCGGCCCTCTGTGAGGCAATGGTCAAACCCAGGTTTTCTTTTGGTATCTCGGCCCTCTGCGAGGCAATTGTCGAACCCAGGTTTTCTTTTAGCATCTCGGCCCTTTGCGAGGCAATGATCGAGCGCAGGTTTTCTTTTGGTATCTCGGCCCTCTGCGGCAATGGTCGAGCCCAGGTTTTCTTTTGGCATCTTGGCCCTCTGCGAGGCAATGGTCGAGCCCAGGTTTTCTTTTGGTATCTCGGCCCTCTGCGAGGCAATGGTCGAGCCCAGGTTTTCATTTGGTATCTCGGCCCTCTGCGAGGCAATGTTCGAGCCCAGGTTTTCTTTTGGCATCTCGGCCCTCTGCGAGGCAATGGTCGGGCCCAGGTATTCTTTTGGTATCTCGGCCCTCTACGAGGCAATGGTCGAGCCTAGGTTTTCTTTTGGCATCTCGGCCCTCTGCGAGGCAATGGTTGGTCCCAAGTTTTCTTTTGGTATCTCGGCCCTCTGCGAGGCAATGGTCGGGCCCAAGTTTTCTTTTGGTATCTCGGCCCTCTGCGAGGCAATGGTCGAGCCCAGGTTATCTTTTAGTATCTTGGCCCTCTGCGAGGCAATGGTCGAGCCCAGATTTTCTTTTGGTATATTGGCCCTCTGCGAGGCAATGGTCGAGTTCTTTTTTTTCATTTTTGAAACCCGAACGAAATTATTGTTTTTATCTTTACTTATCTTTTACTATGATAATATGAAAATTTCACTTTCATACTATCTAGTCAAATATAAGTAAAGAGGGGCAACCGTCAACACCCAATTTCGTCCGGGTAAATGTGTTTGTTTGGTTAAAAAAAAGATAGTAATAATAAAAATAATATATAATATAATAATAATAATAATAATAATAATAAATAATAAAATAAAATAAAAAAATATGTTTTTATTGATGGTAGCTTTTTAAACTTTAATTCTACCGTGGGAAGAAAGAAAAAAAAAGAAAAAAAAAACAAGAGCGAGAGAATCTAATTTATTGTTAATTATCACACTCTTTTCGTGAGCCTAAATGTTTTACATACTTTTACCTCTACTTTTAGCTATTTACATTCTTTGCATGACATGTAAAAAAAGGACGTTTCATAATTTCCGGTTTTAGAGAAACGTAAAATATTAGGAGCAATTTTTTTATAATAATTTGAATAAATATCGTGCACTTACACTTGTGTGTCTCTTTGCGTTGTCAGTCTGGAAAGATATTATTTTAATTAGAAGCAAATATTCCCGATAATAATGCTTTTAGATAATGGTATGATTTTAACATTTAGAAGAAAGTATTTTTGGTAAGAGTTAGAATCAATAATATGAATAATATGTCATGATTTGATCACGATTTTTATGTGACAGAAAATATGATTCTATTAATTACAGGCAATATTTCGTTAATAATTATAATCAATACTGTGGATATTATGCAACGATATAACAAGACCAATTCTTTCCCCATATATTTTATTATAATTAAATACTAGGATCTCAGTGGTACCCAAGAGGCCTATATAATCACAAAGTTTCTTCAATGCGAGACACAGAAAAAAAAACTCCTCTCTTTTTATTAGAGAGCACACACACAAAGGGGGTCACCTTAAGGTAAATTTTCTTTTGCTCCTAGTCTGTTATTCATGATTCTCTTATAACATCAAATATATGATTGTTTGAATGTTTGAATTATTGTATGAGCAAATGTGTTCGGGGTTCTCATGTTAGATGATTTTGGGTTTGACATCGATGTGCTCAGCCTTTCTCTTTCCCTCTATTTTTATCTTGTTAATTAAAAAGGTGCTTTTTTAGGTTTTAATTCTCTAAAAAAATAATAATAATAGTAAATAAATAAAATAAAAATTACATTTTTTTATAAGTTTTAAATGTCATGTCAAGTCTCGGACTTGCTTGATAATCAAAACGCTCTTTCATAGGCTTTTAATTTTTTAATTAATAATAATAAAAAAAATATAAAATCATTTTAAATGTCATGTCAAATCTCGGATTTGCTTGATAACTTTTTTTTATCATGTAGAATCTCGGGTTCTCTTGATATTTATAAAATATATATATATAAAAAAATCTAAAATTTAGAACAAAACAAAATAATAATATGAAACAACAAATTTTTTACAAAGAACTATGTTATCCCTGATTTTCCAAATGGAAATACGTAGGAGCGAGGTACAATCCTTGTCGGGCTAAAAAATATAAAAAATAATTTTGTTTTTTAATCTTTATAATTTTTTGTATGTGTTTTTTTTTATTATTTTGTTTTTTTAGGAACAACAAATAATTTTAAACATCAAATTCTATTTTACACACTTAATTAAAGAAGGAACCGTATTAAGACGGGCGTTGTGGGGGTGCTAATACCTTCCCCACACGTAACTAACTC
>Ga0214542_1005662_pt1 | contig 23541 bp, 14 predicted proteins | sample CNSS1metaG_FD_160096 | JGI IMG/M metagenome (GOLD analysis project Ga0214542, IMG submission 160096) | Root nodule microbial communities from cowpea collected in UCLA plant growth center, Los Angeles, California, USA - CNSS1 | ecosystem: Host-associated > Plants > Roots > Nodule | place: USA...
TTTTTTTTTTTGAATTTCTTTTTTTTTTTGTTTCACGTTGATATTTGTAATTTACTTACTTTTTTTTTTCTTAGTTGTTACTATTTTCTTTCAAAGAACTAGCTGAAGGATCACATGTTAAGGGGGGTGCTAAATAAAATATGATAATGACTATAACAAAAAAAAAAAAACTAACGTTTTGTTTTCAAAAACTCACATTCTGAGAAATAAAAATAAGAAAAAAAAGTGAGATGAAATTTGACAAATTAAAAAATATGCTTTTTAAATTTACGAATTAATTTTACTCTATGAAGGGGTAAAGCGCAGATATGTTTTCTTTTTATGAAGGGGTAAAGCGCAGATAAGTATAGGAATAAATTTATGAAAATGATATAATATTAAGGTTCTAATTATGATTTTTGTTAATTTTGTGACCTAATTAACAATCTTAAATATGTGTTGAACCGAAAATAAACTGTTGGCTTTTTCAACCAAGCGTGATCATGTATCTAAAACTTCTTTTGAGTAAAGGAAACAGAAAATTTGCTTTAGTTGAGAATTTTCTATAACTTTTATGAACTTGCTTTTAAAATAAAAAGACTTCAAGCATAAATCACTACTTTATAGTTGCAGGACTTGAATAAGAAGTCTAGGCTAGATTTCTGGCGTTCCAAATCCATTATCTGTTGTTTTCTTTGTGAAAACTTAATAAATTTTTTCTATGATTCAATGTGCAAAGAGTCCCGAATAAATGTTTTGAAAACTGGCCTATATGTAAGGTTTCCATAATGACTCCCAATCATGATGCGTTTGAATAATGCTTCAAAGAAGTTGCAGATTTTGTGTTCTGATACCATTTGGCTAACAGGGTTCAATTCTAGGTGTGGAAGTCAGTGTTCATAGGAAGTCTTATTCTACTCTGCTGGTTGATATGAAAGACAAAAATGGTAAGGAGAATATGATCCAATGTCAAGATGGAGGCTTTATCGGGCCTAATTTGTTTACATTGCAAATACCTCAGGTAGATATTATGTTCTGTGTATTCTGAAGGTTATGATTTCTAGGTCCAAATGGTTTGGTTATCTTGTTCATATGCTTCTTATGCTTGTAACAGATAGACGGAGGTTCCAAATTATCTGTTAAATTTAGTTGGTACCAGAAGATACTATACAGCAATGATGAGTTCTTCTTGAATGTGCCGTTTACCTTTCCTGATTTTGTCAACCCTGTTGGGAAAATGTCGAAAAAAGAGAAGGTAGAAATAACTGTGAATGCTATAGCTGGAAGTGAGCTTCTGTGCCAGAAATCGAGTCATCCCATGAAGGTTCATATTTGGTTCAATTATTGGTGGTATTATAGTTCATTTTTTATGTACAACCAATTCACCATGTGATGCGGTTGCATTCCCTGATTTTACAGAAAGTGAGTGACAATGCTGGGAGTACGGGTTTCTTGTATGAGGCAGATGTTCTCTCGTGGTCAAAAACTGATTTTAGCTTTTCATATGTTATGCCTGTAAGACTCAATGCCATTTTTCTTGTCATTCTTATTTGTAGCTTCAGCTGTTGAAAGCTGCACTTTGGCATGTTGTATAAATTCAGGAATCTTCAAGTCATATAAGTGGTGGGGTTCTCTTGGAATCTGCACCTGTGGATGATTTTGATCAAAGAGATATGTTCTGCATGTACATTCATCCAGGAAATCTTCAGAGTAAGAAGGTTTGTAGAGTATCTATAAACTTTGTAGGTGTGCATTTTACATATAGTTTTCTGATTGTCATTTTGTTTACATTGTTGGTCCTACTCAATGTCTAGATATTTAGAAAGGACATCGTATTTGTAATTGACGTCAGTGGAAGCATGCGGGGAAAACTAATTGATGACACAAAAAATGCACTATCGGTTGCTCTCTCTCAGCTCGATCCTGACGATTCATTTAGTATTATAGCATTTAATGGAGATATATACCAATTTTCAAAATCAATGGAATTGGCTTCAAAGGATGCTGTTGAAAGGGCCACAGAGTGGATTAACATAAACTTTGTTGCAGGGGGTGATACGAATATTTTGCATCCTTTAAACACGGTAACTTAAATATTCATACAAATTTTCTTTTTTCCTTGGGGTGGGGGTTTGAATTTTATGTTTCTATTTGACATATTTGTTGTTAATTATATATTTAAAGCCATTTTTTAGTAGGAAAAAGATATACACAAACACTTTAAAGCACGAACATTCATCCAACACCCGTTAAGAAATATTTTTCTTTGCTGAACTTTCCTTTTTTATTCAATATTAATTTAAATAATAAAATAATATATTAAAAGTCACATCATTAGGTGTTTTCTCGGTACTTTTAACTGTTTGAGTTTCTTCTGTGTATCAATACTCTAGTTAGTTTGTCATGTTTTGGTTCTAATCATTCATTGTTTAACAAGAAAACTTTTAAATCAAAGTGTAATGTACTGTCTACTGAACAAATGAATCAATATGTGCTCAACTTGATGCAAATAGTTTTACTGTCTTTGTGACCCTCAAATTAGCTTTTGTGATTGTTAATGGTCACCATAGTTCTTTCTGTTCACTGTCATTGCGTAGAGCGTTGCATTGTATATTTGTATATTTTTACTTTGTCTTTTCTTTCAGGCAATAGAGATGCTATCTGATGCTCAAAGTTCAGTTCCAATTATTTTCCTAGTTACAGATGGAACTGTTGAAGATGAGAGAGAAATTTGTGATGTGATAAAGAATCATGTGACCAATGGCGAGTCAATGTCCCCACGAATTTATACGGTTGGCATAGGTATGATTTCTTCTTTCCAGTATTTTAAGTCTGGATTCATTATTATGTCTTACCCAATTAAAATTCATCGATTCTTGTGTTTTTTTTGTGTATTGTGAAATCTTTTATGAGTTTACTCGCTAGTGTTACTAAAATCACATTCAATCCCAGGTCCATTCTGCAATCATTATTTCTTGCGGATGCTTGCTACGATAAGTCGGGGCCAACATCTTGAAGCATTGGATGCAGGCAAGTTCTAAACTTTAAATTCAAAAAATAAATGTCATTGTTGTTTTTAGTTCTTGTTATTGTGAGCTTAGTGGCATCTTGGATTTTAGAGACATTTTGATCTTCAAACCTAAGGTATGTCGTAACTTTATGTATTATAGTTGGATTAACTGATTGTGCTGACTAGCCTTAAACATTCAAATAAGAGGTCCTATAATGGTTTTGGACACTGGTTTCACAATTGTTTATTGAAAGGTCCTCTTTCTCTTGTTTAATTGCAAGGGGTGCATAAACATTAAAAACAGAAGTAGAGTAAAATTGCTGATTTGATTGAGTGTTCAACCTTACAAAAAATATTCGGGTGTTCAACAATTCAAGTTATGACCTATTTGAATTTATTGCAGATTTGATCGAGTCTCAGATGCTGCAATTCTTCCACAAAGCTTCATCCATTGTTCTTGCAAATATCACACCAGACATATTCAATGGTCTGAATGAAGTTGAGGTAAACATCTTACTGGCACCTGGCTAGATAAAGGGAAATAAATGTGTCAGCATGTTTGCTTTTTTTTTCTTCTCACTAATTTCCGTTCTTGACTTTTATACTTTTGCTTTAGTTTTTCTACCTTAACCCAGCTCAAAATATTGATATTTGTCTGATAGAACTGGATTACGAATAGGGTGCAGATAGAAAAGGACACTTAGAAGTTTATTGAGTAATCTCCAACTCTAGATCAATGGATGTCTAGAGTTCAGAAGATACAAAGAGGCTTCCCCAGTATTTCAAGAGCCTAGACTCTCCCACCCTAAACTATCTGGACCAACTTTTATACTCCATTACATTCTCTGCCACTATTTATATCAGGCTAACCAATTAACTAACTCTAGTGGCTTTACTGACAAAACTTGCCTTTAACTAACAGGGTCTGGTCCACTTGATTCCTTGGGCGCTGACCCCAATGTTATTTCTCTCGGTATTGATTTTCTAAACTGGGAATCAGTTGCCTCGTCTCCACTGTTTTTGATGGAGTAATTTGAGTTGTGGCAGGTCCTGCGTGCAAAAAAATTCCAGTGGCTTCTTTTTTAGTTTCTATACTCTTCCTACTGAATTCTGCAGTTCCCTGATGCCTTTAGGGGATATACTTATTTTTCTTTATGTTTCTCTTTTCCCCTTTATATCTTCTTTAGAAAAATGTTAGAGATTGAAGACTCAAATAATGCCATGATGGGATTCATATGTCCTGTCAAGTATATGGATATTACTTTTCTGTATCCTATGTTATTATATGTTCCATTATTTTATCTAACTTCCCCTGAACTTGTGGTTCACTCTAATAGCAATATTTGCAATATATCTTGTCATAGGTGTGCCCCTTCCATATTCCAGATCTTTCCTCAGATGGTCCATTGATTTTATCTGGAAGATTCAATGGCAGTTTTCCCAAAGATCTTGAAATTAAAGGGCTCTTGGCTGATTTCAGTAATTTTGTAATAGATATGAAGATTGAAGAGGCTAACGACATACCTGTACAAAGGGTAATGCTCTTCGCACTACCTTGCTTATTCGCCATTCAAGTTTATTTGTCTTTTTTTTTCCCTTAAACTATACCTAAACTTTCTGGAGAGGATGCTCAAATTTTGTTTATGGGTGCTAGAAATCCATTTGGTACTCTGCCATCCTCTTTGAACTTTGAAGGATCCGTCATTTCATGAAGCATAGAGTGATATACCAGTCACATTTAGTCCTAATTCCTCTTTTTTTTTACATTCCATCCTTATGATTTTCTGGGGGGTACATAAAGAACCATGGCTTTCTTTATCCTTCTAATGTGTGCATGTACAAAAAATAGTGGTTTGCTTCATCTATACTCTTGCATATTGTAGTTTACCTTCATTGTAATAAAGATGCACAAGTTTGTTATCTCATTTCATTTTCTTTTCTGTTAATTATTATTCTCCTGCACTGCTTTTTCTTTAACAGATTTGTGCAAGGGACCAAATAGAGTATCTTACTGCTCAAGCTTGGCTCTCAAAAGATGAAAATTTAGAACAGCGGGTTTGTTATTAGTTTCTGTTCTATCACTCCGCGTATTCACGTGCTTGGGTTAAAATTTCTTCTAGGCTGGCAATTTGATATTCGGCCATTTTCTTTTTCTCTAAATTTTTTTCTTGAGCTAAGTCATTTAAATTGCCAGGTTGCAAAACTAAGCTTACAAACGGGCTTTATATCCGAGTACACGCTTATGGCAAATCTTGAGAATGATCTTCGAAAGAATGCCAAGGAATCAGATAGAAAGAAAGAAGTATGTATCAAAAGTTGAGGTTCTTTTTCCTAATAAAATGGATATAATCTTATATAAACAACTTTTTTGTCATTTCACACTTTGAAATGTATTCCTTTTTGTATTAGATTTATGGTAACATGACATAGAAAACTAGAGTTTAGTCTGTTGGTTTTCCTGTTTTATTGGAACTTTCATATTTCACATTTATACAGTGGTTGTTAGTTTTTCTTTTTCAATTAATAAAATATTACTTTCCTTTCTGACCGTTCTTCTACATTATGGCAAAAAGGTGTCAAAAAAGAGCCATCATAAGAAGACTGGTGCAAAAGAACAAGGGAACCGAATGTTTTTGCTCCCTCACTTAGGTATAGGATTTGGCAACTTGGCTGCAACTGCTGAAAACATTCAGCCCGGACGTCATGAACCAAAAGGGCCTGATGCGGCTGAAATCTTTGTTAAGCGGGCTACGAATTGTTGTAGCACTTTCTGCAATTCCTGCTGTTGCATGGTCTGCATCCAGGCCTGTAGCCGGATGAACAACCAATGTGCAAATGCAATTACTCAACTCTGCGTTGGTTTGGGATGCCTCGGCTGCCTTGACTGTTGTGCAGATATATGCTGTTCTGGCAATGAAAACTGAAACCCGTTGTATGTTTGTTGTATACTACATAGAAATTACTGTTTACTGGGTTGTTGCTTTGGAATGTATATGCTCATGTCATCAGTTCCGTTTGATAGTTCATTTTTTCTGGCCAAAATTGGGTAGTTTAAATTTTCCAAGGGTATATTGTCCGGCTTGTTTAATTTGCTATAGAAAGTCAATTTTCAATGCTTATACTGTTAGAAAAGAAAAATGTTTTTGTCAAATACAGTTTTACTTTCTCCTTTTAGCTTATTAATAGACACATATCTCAGGATTTTTACTGTTTAAAATAAACAACAGAAATCTATTGTCATTTTATCCTCTGGTTAAGTACCAGAGGAGTGATGTTTATACTGTCTATTCTAGCAAGTCCTAGCACTAGTAAGATAGTCTTCTAAAGTTGCATCAACATATGTACTCATTATTAACATGTAAAGCAAGCAGAAATTGCCCATATATTGTGTAGAATATGATATCTTGATGTGTAGAACAAAGCCCGATTCTTCAAATCTGATTTCCATCCTAATAATTTACATGGTAGCAATTTTTTTTCCCTTTACTGCTAAGATTCTGTGACATCTCTCTCTACTTGTATATCGGATTCTTTTTCCTCATCCTCATCTGATGAAACCACCGTTCTGTGATGGAAGGTCTGCTGAATTCTCGTCACTCCCTTTTCCACGGGCCCTATTGCTTGATTTATTGCCAGTACAACATCCTCGACAACCTGATGGATTGATGTGATGGGTTAACAGTGATGATTAAGGCAAATTATGTGATTATGTAATGAACTTACTCTTTGACCACCTTCAACAACAATATCCTGGACGCTCTCCGTCACACTTGTTCTTGGAGACTCAACTCGAGTCGATGTCTCTTTTAGCAAAGCTGTTTTCTGCCTATTCTCATCATCTATCTCCATGGCTGCCTCCTTTGTTTCTTTTCTGAGTTCTCCATATGCAGCAGAAGGAAGAAAATGATATGGTTTTGCAGAAAATACAAACACATGAGCAACAGCTGCAACGGCCATCTGCATTATCATGTACATGAAAGTAGTTTGGGATGTAAGGGAATTGAAAATCTTTTTTACTGTCTTCATTTAGGACTAATTTCTAAAAGATAATAGAATTTTGACTGCGGCGTTTTGCAGAATTCAGAAACCCAATTATCACTTTTGTGTACGTAGGCTTAAACCTTGGCAATGCAAGGAACAACACCTTTGTTTTTGAGGCCTCTGAAATTATCATTATTTGTTGACCTATTAAATCCAGAAAAAAAGAGCGCTCACTGCTAAATGAGATTCATTAAACAGAGAACTCATATATCATTCAGTGGGCTCCTTGTGAATGGTTTATAGTAGTAGAGAATGCATTAAAGGTGTGTAAAGAGTGTGTGCTACTAGCATTTCTTAGACGCCCAAGAAGTCTATGCATTATGAAATTCTTTCAATTCATTTGCCTCCAGGTAGGAGGAAAGAAGATCATCTATCAAAAATCATTTTGTTTAGAAACAATAAAGCACATAATGATGTTTTGAACACAATAAACACCTAAATTTTGAGACTAAAAATTGATCTTTCTCAACAAAAATAATGTGATTCGCTCGTCCACCCAAAAATAAATATATTGATAAGAATCAACCTTTATTTTTAATTGTTTCATGTCCCATTTCCCCAGGATTGCAAGCAGAAGATGAAGATAAACCTTGCAAAGTTCAAATTGGATGACAAAATGGATCACTATCCCTTCTGCTAATAAAACAAAAATATCTGTCAAACTTAGCTTCTTAAAAAATGCTTATTTTATATCTTAATGGCGGTTATGAGAAAGACCACAAGACTAATTAATTACCTCTATGCAAATTAAGAAATCTTGCAGACCAGTTTGGAATTTCCCCTCATTGGGTAGCACCCCAAATGTACACAATACTGCAATACCTACACCTTGCCACCAAGTAGCAAACACAATAGCCTTGAAGCTGATGAACTTTGCAAGTGGCTGTATTGGTTGAAGTCTCTCATGAGTAACATTATAGAACTGAACAAGGCAATATAGTGCCCACATCTGGCTGAAATTCATTACTACTGCTATGTATGGATACCTTCAAAATTTGGAAAACCATCATCATTGAACAAAGTTGAAGATTACTTTGCCTAATATTAACCAGTGTATACAATTAATAGAGAATACAAATGGATGCTCAAAAAACATACTAGAGATATATCAGTTTATGATGCCAGAGACCATGATAAATCAGATATTGGATTCCATCATGGTATACAATACTCACCCGTAGTACCACTTGAATTCCCCATCACCATAAACACCAAACTGTTCCAATATAAATGCTAACAATGCACAAACAGTCTTCAGGATCATCTGCACTATATGTTAGTGATATTAGAGTCGTTTTGGAAATACAATGAACTGAAATATCTAGGAAAACTTCCGCCACTTACATATTGAACAAGACCAAATTTTTCTATTGTGAGAAGATCTTTTCCTAGCTTGGCTGGATGCCAAAAAAAGTTGCAAAATGATCTATCATCCATGTCGTGATTCTCATCTACACCATCTAACAAGGATTTACCAAGGTGCTCTGCATATTCATCTTCAAGTAATTCCACAACCTTTCCTTCACCACCTAGCACATTGCATTTGAAGAATATAGTTAAGCGAAATATTTTCAGTTATGACATTTAGCATCATGAATAGAGAATGAACCAACATGTTTTTACTCTTGAAGGGTTTGGGGTGATAGGAATACTGGTAGCAACTTACCAAGAGCAGCAATAAGGTATCTGCCAAAAGAATACAGGGCGAAGGCTTCATAACAGTTTCTTAAAATGTCACATGCTAGAGATAATTTTGGATTCCACAAAGAAATAATCTGGAATAACAGGGAGAGAGAAAACAAAAGTTGAGAAATGTTGAAGTAATTGTTCCTTCAAATGACTAACCCAACCAAGCCAAAAAGAATTAGGAATGTATTTCAGAGAGTAATAGAACCTTACAGACTCAGTAGCATAGATAGGGACCATTGAAACAACACCAACAATCCACTTCTGCTCCTGAACGTAAACCAGTTTCGGGTTAGTCAAAGTTGTTCCTAACCTCTAAACATTTGATTCAAGCTAAAAAGGTTGCAACTTGAATATGTGGAAGCGTATGAGAAACATGTTATTTTATCCTTCTTTTGTTTACATTGAATAAAATTTCAATGATCAAACACCACAGAACTCATCCACACCTCATGGCACAGTAGAGGCGAAGAAAGAATAAATAAGAACTTGATTGATTAAACGGGCATGAAAAAATGAACTCACTGCAGGATTGTTATATGATTGAAGATGTTGCAGAATGAGAAGAAAAGACAGCACTAGAGCTTCAAGCACAGAACAAGCCGCAATTATGGCAGCAGGTGGACGAAGAGTTTTGTATGTTCCTTCAAAGTTTGAGAAATGATTTGGTGCCATTCTTCATGCATCTTTCTCTCTAAACACTTGAGAACTTTTGCACTTCAATCACACCAAAACATGCAACGTGCAACTTTCATTAATGTAAGGTTCAAGTTCTCCATAACAACCATTCATAGGTTTGTGTTTGTTAGAATTAAGAAAATGCCACTTGAATCATATTACCAATTCCATTATGCTAAGGAAACACACGTGCCTGTGCCTGTGCCTGCGCTAAACTTCTAGCATATTGTTGCAGAGATAACATCGTACAAAAGGAAAATTTTACACTTATACATTGTTCTAACATACATGAATAATCTGAAATTCAATGCTCTGTCACAACAAATGGACTTCAATTAAGGTGATAAGACAACATGGTCAAAATGTCAATTACCCTATTAAGAAGGGAACCTGTTAAGATAAACGAGTCAGAAAAAGAAAAGAGTGAACAACACACCATGTATATCTAACTACCGATCTTTACACGTGTGCGCAAAGATTGACACGTTTTGCTATGTCGCTTCCCAGAAGGACGCGTGTAGCTTCGTTCTGAAATCCTCGCCATGAACAATATCCTTAACTTCTGTACCTACAAATTTAATTTGTTTTCTTTTCGGTCAAATCCAAAATTTTAATGATTATTTATACTATTAATGTATTTATATTTATTAATAAAAAATTATTCTTTTTTATTTTTTTACACATATTGTTATTATTTTACTGTTTAGGTTTTGTAGTTATTTATAAAGCTAAAGCTAAATTAACTAACTACCCATACCACAGAAAAAACTTCCATTTTCATTCTAACTACCTTCTTTTACACTTTCACGATAAATCACAATAAAAATATAAAAATTAATGAAAAGAATATTTATTTTATGTATAATTAATTGTATGTACAAGCTTTTTATATTTTAATAATTATTTATTATCTTTGCTATTTATTGTAAAAAGAAAGTGAAGAACCATGTAATATTTTTAATAGTAATATAAGTTAACGTAAACTTATCTTAAAAGTTAATATTAGGAATTTGATAACTAAAATTTCTTGATTTATCATGTTACTGACCATATCACAAAATTTCCCGATTCATAATTATAATAACACATCTTACAGGTGAATTTTTTTTTTTATATGAATTGGAATATCCCGAATGATCATTTAATGTAATTCTCCCTATAAAAGGACACGTGTTGCGTTTATGAGCAAAGTTTAACTACGACCTTTACTTTTCAAAGTTATTATCCCCTCAAAAATGGGATAACAGAGACCCACCAAATAGCCAAGTAGAAAAGGTTGACCAAACATCTTTTCAAAATCTTTAACATTGACAAATCTCCATAACCCACCAACCAAAGAAGCAAACAATGAGAAAAACATTTCTTCAATCTTTTTCATAAATGCAAATATGATTCCAACAACTGACCTCAGTTACGGTCTTGTTTATTTAATTATAAATAACATTCATTTTTCTTCTAGTATTAGAAAAATGAAAGATATAAAATATAGAATCTGAAAGTATTGTAAAATATATAAGATTGTTTTAAATTATTTGGTGTAACATCGTAATATATAGACACAATATGTAATTATGTTGTTAATGTTTTATAAAAATTTAATTCCTACATAATAATAATATTAATTATGTTAGACCAGGATAAGTAACATATGTATAATTCCTCTATAAGTTTATATTCTCTTTTTATTAAATTTCAGGTACAATATAATTATCTTTTAAAATAATAATAAAAAAATCAAATTATCATATATTTGGGAAAGAACATCACATTTAGATGGTATAAGAGCAACATTTCATATGTGAGACTTGTGAAATGTATTTATCATAAGATTTTTTATACAAGTACTAACTTATACAATTATAGATGAAAAATAATAGAAGGAACAATGAATTGATTGAAGTAGTGCAAGTTACCAAAGACATGACTACTATTCTATTAAGGAATCAAAGACATTAAGGAACCACTAAGTCATAAGGTTCAGCTGAATTTAGGAGAAATGATTCTCCAGAATTTTTCAGAGGTTACAAAATAAAAAAGCTGAATTATAGATTAAGAAATTAGAGAAAATATTTCGAATTATAAGTTGTGCTTACAACCAAAAGGTGAATTATATTGTGTTTATGTTGATAGGAGAAGCTAAATATTGGTTGAATAATATTAGAAGATTACTTGAATAAGGGAGAATAATCATTGCCTAGAAAGTATTAGAACATTTTTTTTAGAAAAATATTTTCCAAGTGATGTGAGGTGAGTGAAAGAAATAGAGTCTATGCAGTTAAAATAAGGAAGTATGACAATATGAGAATATGCTTTCAAGTTTGAAGAATTAGGAAAATATTTTACTTTCTTTTATCACCTCGGGAGAAGATGAAGTTTGAAAATGGACTTAGTCTAGAAATGATGAAAGCAGTTGGAATACTAGAAATTTCTTATTTCCTTATGCTTATTCACAACTGCAAATTTTTGAAAGAATTTGAAATTAGTCAAAACAACAAATCAAGATATTTTGGACCCCAAACAAATTAAAAGAGACACAATGAGGGAAAATCTTATAATCAACCCTAATTGAAATCTTAACCCAACCAATTTTCTTCATAAAATTCTATATTTTCTTCACACAAATATGTAATTTTTATGTATAAGTAGAGCATCCATGTGAGAGATATAATTTTGGAACTTAGTTGACTACTTGAGTTAAAAGTTTAAGTTAGGAAAGGAAAGCTAGTTATTTGATTGTTTATTCTGTCATTTGGCATATGCATTTGTGATGAAGGAGTAGTGATATGGCCTATTTTTAAGATGTTAACATGCATGGACATTTGTATGATAATATGATTTGTCTATATTTTGTGAAGTGTAATTTTTTTAGGGGTTTAATGTGGTCCACCATGCTTTGTATTATTTTATTTTATTTTTCTTAATAAATTTTCATGTGATGACAAATGATTGATGAATTTTGGAATGGTTGCATAGTCGACATATCAAAGTTCATAGTGATGTCTAACATGATCTTATTTGGATAATATGATTTGTCTAAGTATGAGTTGAATTGATCGATCTATCAATAAGTCAAATTAATATCTTTGATGAGGTTGTTCTACTCACTAGATCGATTAATAATTGTTAGGCAAACCTTATGAAAAAGGTTTCTAATAATTTAGGTCGCCAAATAAAAATGTTCTAAAAAAATTGCAAAAAAAAAATTGAGGTTGATTTGTATATAGGTGAGTGAGTTGTAGTGAAGTCATATAATTTCAACATCGCATTTGGTAAGGAGTTATATAATTTGAACATTGCAATCAAAATGCTTATGCATTTCTCTTTTATTTTTACACGTATAAAAGATAAAAGAAAAACAAATCCTGTCTCAACACTATTGTAAACATAAATTCTTAAACTAATTGTATCAACGATTTATTGACATTCATTTTGTGTCTCTCATATATAGAATTGCAAACATAACGACATACATATGAAACATGGGATCACGAGTTCATATCATTGTATTATGAACCAAATCAAGTGTGAGATTGAGTTGTCCTAACCAAGTACCACAAACCTCCTAAATTGAACCCTCGTGAATCTCATGCTGCTGAAAACGGAATTACTTTGTCACTTATCATTCTTGTTTCCTCTTCATCTCTCTCTTATACATAAAATAATTATTCTAAATCTTTAACCCTAATTAATTTTCATTTCAATATAATTAATACAAACTTAATTAATATATAATATATTTATTTTGGAGGTTAAAATAATATTGCCTTAGAATTAGGAGTTTGTTATATGAGAAACATGACTTTGGGCATGTTCCATCCTCACTAGTCAGCATTATCCGAATCCTACCTCATTTTCTTGAGCTAAATCCAAAAAAAAAAAATCAATGAGAATATGAAAATTTCTAATGTATCAACAAAAATGATTAGTGTATAGAGTAGTGAATCCAAAGAGGCAGGGAACAAAAACCACTTTCAAAAGCCGCAAGTCCAGGGGCAGCCACATAGCCATATTGCTTTCACATATTTCTTAGGACATTTTAGTTCTTCACTATCAACCAACAAAATCAAATAAATAAATAAATAAAAAGAAAGATGTGGACGAAGCTCTTACAAAAATTCCTTTCATGCAACTATCGTTTTTTTCTACATATACCTATCCTTTCTTTCCGCTATTCTTTTCCTTTTCACCCAATTTTCCATACCCAAAAAACCAATGTATATGTATTGGTATTTCAAACAATCAATCTTAATTAATTCTATTTATTTTTTAATGAGATTCAACAATGATGAGACTCAGTCAAACTTACCTAAAAGAATGTGTTTTGACCCGAACTAAGTTTGTCTGATATCATCGTTAGGAACAAACACCTTCGTTTTGGAGGTATTGTCCGCTGTGGTACGTGAAGTTCTGTCACGGTTTTGTTCTTAAAAGACTGTGATTGTTCCTAATAATGCTGGCGGACGAACTTGGGACTTGTTCTAGTACACCCATGACGGATGGACTTGGGTCGAATTGAAACAAAATGATATTATTTTTAATGCAAAACTTCAAGACAATGAAACTTAAACTCACATTATATTTCCAACAATCTATTTATCAAGGATGAGTTTTTTACGCAGTGATACATTTCTCTCAGTTTTTCGATACAAAAAATTCTCACATCTAAAATTCTTCGCCCATACTTGTTTGAACTGGTTACTAACATAAAACATGACCACTAAAGATGTTTTAAACTTCCCTAATTAGGCTCATGAAATGAACAATGTGAACACAATGTTGTCTCTTATCTAATAATTTAATCATAGTTTAATGTCTCGTGATTGCACCAACATTCGTATAATAAGAAGCAAAGAATTCTAAACACAATCCCGTTAATAGGAAACAATACAAATTAAGGAAACTACCTCTGAAAATGTTTCCTATGCCTTATTGGCCAGCACCCTCGATTAATGATTTTTTTTTTTCGCATGTATTCTATCAAAGGTTGATTTCAAGAAGATCATCACAAATTCCAAAATTTTTCTTGAGCTGATGTTTTGCACAAAATTTTATCATTAATTTCAGTTTTATTATTCATGTTATAATTTATAGTGAATAAGGTTAAATTATATTAGAATATGGATCTCTCTATGCGCACTAGTGAATGAGAGATTATAGAACTACGACCTTGTAAGTTGTATTTGCATGTGGCATTCAAATCTCCTTAAAAAGAATACTCAAATTATTATATTAGATTTTATGTCTTTTAGCAAGTAGTTTAAATAAAATAGCGTTGTTTGGTACGAAAGCTTTTGCTTAAAAGTTGTAGCAAACGTCTCACAATAAAAAAAAATGAAGAGAAGAAGCTAAAATTTTGTACTCATAAATTATCATAAATTACTCGTTGACTTTCATTAAATCCATTAAAAAACTGTTCTAGTTATTCTCAAAGTAACTTTTTTTTATCTGAACGCTGGATACACTAAACATAAAAGCAATGTAAAGTTGTAATGAAAAAAAAAACTATAAGTAAAATAAAATGAAAATGATGATATAAGAACAGATATAAAATGATGAAAGGGTAGTGGAATTTGGTAGTGTCTAGGAGAAACTGCCCAATGAAATGCATGGTGGAGATATGGTGATGGCAATCACACATAGCAAGCTTATATGGTTCGGTTAGTAAGGAACATCTAACGAGAACTTTGGCCTCAAATCTTTCTCCTTCCACATTTCCATTATTTTTACACCTCACTAACGTTAATAAATCAAACTAAACATTTTTTTCTAAAACATATTTTACCCCTCATTTAATTTATAATATCATCGAGTTGCCAGTAAATATCTCAAAATCAAATTAACAAATGAAAACAAATGTGTATTTAATTGTAAAATTCAAGTTGTGTTAATTATTTTTTTATTATCGACAAAGAGTTAAATTTAATTAATAATAGAGCATTTGAGATGTGCTCTAACCTATTTACAAAAAGATGAAAAAAAGATGGATGAAGTGCACCTCCAAAATCTGTCAAAATAACGATAGAATTTCTACGTACAAAAGTTAAGGCTTCCCTAGACATTGGTCATAAAATATATATATATATATATATATATATATATAAATTGTATCCTAAAAGAACACCAAAGTAGAAAAAACATACACCATTGTGTGGTGTGTGCTGACTTTTTCATTAGAATAATTAAAATAAAAGAATAACATTTTTATTCATGAAATAATTGAAAATAGGTACTTTTATAAATGATAAAGTAAATTATGGAAATAGTATAGAATTTTAATCATATTTTTTTATAAAGAATATAGGTACAAATTATAACATGTTAAATTCAAGGTAAATTTTTTATCATCGGGAAACCAACAAAATTTGAATCAAAATAGTATGAAACTTCAAATTGATCATAACATTTTTTTTTCTTAAATACATTCATTTTAGAATCTGACTCTATACGATCAATTTAGAATCTAAATTGACTCTATACAATCATTTTATAATTATACATTCATTTTAAAATCTAAATTTGACTTTATACGATCAATATTATTGCAAACTTGCTCTTGATAATTCTCCTTCACTTGAATGTATATTGTAGCACTTGTTTTTATCATGATCAACTTGTCATCCTTTTTATGAATGTTGAAACGATATATAGTTGTTGGAGAATTTGAATTTGATTAGCTTGATCAACATCTCTTAATTATTCTCTATAAGCAATGACTTCATAATTTTTTCGATTTGATTCTTCAAGTCATTGAATTGTTTTCACCGAGACTCTTAATTCTTTTCATTTCTTGAATCAGACAGTTTGATTTTGTATCTTTTGATTTTGTTATTCTCTACAACATTCAAAATTTACCTATTAAAGGAAACATGTGTATCATATCTCATTAGTATTATAATAACCGTTAATCTCAATCAAGATTAATTTACTTGTTATTCACATAAATAAAATGGTTTCATATATGCATATATAAAGTGACCATTTGATTTAAAAATATTTTTTCTTCAAAATATAATTATCAAAAGATAATTTTATGCGTTGTGACTTCATAAAAATATTTTGACTATCAAAAATCAGGTTAACCATTTCAAATAATTTAATTTTTCTCTCAAATAATATTAAAACTAAGTTAATATTAAAAGAACAATGTAAAGATAGAAACAACTTATACATAATATGAACAAATACTTGAAAGTGTTTGATGAATGTACTTGTTTGGTGGATGCACTCGTCTAATAAATTAGATTGTAGCTTCCAGTCTAGTGTCGCCTGGTCAATTAAATTATAGCTTTTAATTAAATCGTCTGGCAGTTAAATTATAACTTCCATTCGCCTTATGAGTGTCACTGTGCTTCAACTTGTGTAAACACATGTTACGTTGCGGGTTGCACAACATGTGGCGGAGGCCAGGTAGACTAAGAGTGAGATTCTTAGTAGGATAATTGTTGAGGGAGAGATTGTTACAGGTAGTATCAATTGTCATGTGACAGAGATCAAGTGAGTCGTGTCACAGTCGAATCGTTATACTTGGACTGTTATATTCTTAAGTAAAAAGAGTTGCGCCTTGACTATTCACTATAGTTTTTGGCCTAATAATAAACACTCGATCCTAACGATTGGTAATATTTTTCGATACTTTTATCCTAGTATTTTTTTTCTAGTTATTTATGACAAATTTTGGCAGAGTAAAACCAAATTAAAGGAATAATAATTATAATAAAGTTTTATACTTTAAAATAATCTTACAAATGTATTTTGTGAAAATATTCTTAACAAGTGAAAATAAATCATTTCAATTTTCTTATTCGTAACTTTTAAAATTAAAATGTTTTATGAATTTTTTTTTTAACAAGTGGTTTTGAAAATTGAAAATGGAAACAATGTGTTTTTATAAGTTTTAGCAGGTAACGTTTTATAATGAAAAAACGATAGTGTTTTTTAGGTTAAGTTTTAGAGTTCAATAAATCAAATACTTTATTCTATTTTTTTTTAAGTATTATTTTTCAAAAACTTAAACCTTTGAATTTTTTAAATAATATAGAGTATATTTTCCACTCATGCTGCATGATATGAGTTGATCTAGATCAAACTTAAATTAACTAGTGAAAATTTTAAAAGGATAAGTTTTAAATTTCTCTTTAGATATCTTCACTTTCTCTTTATACAAACACCTCTTTTGGGTTGCATAAATATATGTCGAGAGGGAGAATGTTTTTGTGAATATGAGGTTTTTGTGGTGTTTTGTTTATTTTATTTGATTTCCTAGAATTTTTTTGAAAAATATTTTAGTATTCATCACTTATTCTCTACTTTGGGTTGGGATATTCCTTCGAGACACCTCCAGATAAGGAAAATATTGCATTTTATTAGATTTAGAACTGATATATTGAAGCTAGTTTACATTCGCAAAGAGACTTTGATTTGATGATAACTATAAAGTTGTGATTAATGCATGTGAACCATAATTGGATTGTTTAGTTTTAATTGATCATTTAGTGTTATTTGAAGTTGATGAAATGTTATGTGCATGCTAGTAATCTAAAATTTATGTTACATAAATGCTTTAGAACTTTATAAAAAGATTTGTTAAAATCCAAATACATTAATAATCTTAATATTGAAATTAAACATCCATATTTGAAGCAATTTGAGAATAGAAATCAATTTATATTATTATAAGTTGGGTTTTAATAAGAAATTATTTAAGATATATTTTTAATTGAAGGAGTTAAGTTTAGGTTTTTGTTGAATTTTTGCGTGTCTTTCATATATATAAGTTTAGGTTTATGTTAAATTTAAGATATATTTCTGTGTTGAATTGTTTAAATGATTAGTTGGTTGTTTAAACAATATTAAAGCAATCAACATTAAATTCAAAGTAAGAGACTCCTTGTTCAAATACTTACAAGCCATAATATTTCATTAAGAAGATAAAATCAATTATATTTTTTGAGAGTGTAACACTCAAGTGTCAGAATAAATTGCTTGAGTAATGATAACCATTGTTGCTTAAGTAATGATTTACTCTTAAGAGGAATAAGATATTCATTTTTCATCGATGCTTTGAGTCAAATAAATTAAGGTATCATGTGGTCAAAATGTGATTAAAGTTCTTAGATAACATTTTGATAAGTGTATGAGTTATTGAATAGTTAAAATTATATTTTTAAATTTTTATTATTTAAAAATGATTAGAAATGAGTTGTTGAAATTTAAAAATGTCAAGTTGAAAATATTAAGAGAAAAGAAATCTACTACTATTAATTATAATTATTAAGAAAAATAATTTCTCTTTGTTATAGTTATATAACTATATTTTTAGTATAAAAATCTACTACGTTTTATTATTTATTTATAAAAATTACCTAAAGTAAATAATAAATTTTCTCAGATATTATGCAATTTTAATATTATAAAACTTAACAAAAACCTTTATTCAATAAATATTTTTTAATAATTGTTACAATATCAAAATATTTTATTATATTTTTTATTTGTTACTATCTACATAGTTATAATAAAGGGATATACGCTCTTTTCTTAACCATTTTTTTTTATATTTTTTAATCAAACAATTGTATTTTTTAATCAAATAAAAGTACTTTTCTTATTTAATGAAATAAGCAAGTACATGATCTCTTTATTCAAATCTAACTAAATAACTTCTCCACCGAAAAATAAGCACTGCATTTATTTTTTAAATAATTATGATATAGTTTAATGTATTATATCTATAGAGAAATGTGACCAGCGTGTTCCCACTTATAATTATAAACACATTTGAAAAAATTGAGAATAACTTATTTTTTACAATTAAACATTACAATTTTATCTTTCATATAAATAACTTTATTATCCGTGAAAAAATAATGAATTCATCAATCATAATGATATGTATAGGAAAATGAACTCAGCTCTTATAAAATAATTTTATCCCTATATCATTTGATTTTAATAATAATAATAATAATAATAATAATATTAATATATAGAGATAAGGAAAGTTATTTCCAACAAAAGATCATTTATTAATTTAAAATATTTATTAATTATTCTTCAGAATCATTAAATTTAAACGGATTACTTACAGACTTTGACTTTAAAAACAATTATTTTTAATCCTTTCATATATTATAAGGTCATTTCTATTACAACAGTTATTATATAATATTATAATTTTTTTGAGTTATACTCTGTTACAGATTTTTTTTTTCTATATTTTTATTACAGGATTATTATAATACTATAAATTCATTTCTCTTACAACAGTTTATATATATATATATATATATATATATATATATATATAATATTATAATTGTTTTTTGAGTTATACTATGTTACGAATTTTTTTTAATTACAGGATTTATTGTTATTATAAGTATTATAAGGTCATTGCTATTACAAGAGTTATTATATACTATTTTATTTTATTTTTTTGAATTATACTCTGTTACAAACTTTCTTTCTTTTTCTATTACAAGAGTTATTATAAATTATAATTCTTAATTTATAATTTTATGTCACTTTCTAAGACATACTGGTAACTTTTATTTCAATAAAAAAAAATCTTATTTAAATATTTAATGTCCTAGATTTTATATCAGATCAACTATAATAAAATGGAGAGTGTTAAATTTATAATATTGGTAACAGGTAGTGAAGAACACCAACCTTGGCATGCATGTGAGTATAAAAATGAACTGTTGTTGAATATTTGGATGTGAAATAATAATGTCCCAATATTCTTGAAGGTTTCAGATCCTTCATCATAAATCGAGTTTCCGTAATCGATTTAATATATATGGCCACATTTGTTTATCCTTTGTGCATAAAAAATCAGGTGGCAAAGGAGACAAGAAAATAAAAAAAATTATGGTTGGGAAAAGGGATGATAAAAAGACAACTTAGAGAAATCAAGAGGTTGCTAAAGTCACTGTTTGGGAACTTGAACCACAAATTACCAACTCTATTTAAACTTTAAATCCTTTTGCAGCTCAGCACTTGCTGGACTTTGCTTCGGTGTGGGATCACCACACTCTACATTCTTCATTCATCATTCTGTAATCTTTCAATTTTTTCTATATATTTTACCTTCAGGATCTCTAAACTTTATTCACCAAAATGAAGGTTTGCTTTCTCTTCTCTTCACATTATTATCATTCTTCATTGCCAACTACCATGCATCAATCATGATCATGTCTTCCTTTGCAGATTTTTGAGTGGATGCAAAACAGAATCAATGGGAGCAATGGAAAGAACAAACGTACTTCATCCATTTCAGCTACCCGTAAGCAATTTTTTTCCTTGCTCTCATGCCACAGTTTTTACATGGTTTGATACACTAAGCTCTGATTATGACGTTGGCTAGCTATGAGTTTTTGTTTTCTAGATGCACATAGTGATAAAACACTATTCTGAACAGAGTTAAGAACACAATAATGCTCACGGCTAAGAACAACAAAACAATGTTCACAGAATTAAGGTTTGGTGGTGTCTACTGTGTACTGTGTACTGTTGAGTAAACCATTGTTTATTCTACACAGGAACAGAAACTATGCCACTTGGGCTTCATTAGGTACATAGAGTAAATTATAGGCTGCAATTATTATTATTCTGTTTGATTTATCATACAAGAGAAAGTAATATAATAATAACTCAGTGGAAATATTATCCATTCTAAGTCTGTGTTTGCAACTTTCTATCACCTTGTATATTCTATCATTCTTGATGATTGTTTTTCCTCCTTCAGATTACATGAAGCATGAACCTTGCAAACAAGAGTTCAGTGACTGGCCTCAAGCACTCCTTGCGATTGGAACGTTTGGGAGCAACAGCATGAAAGAAGATTCGGGTGGAAGGAGTAACAACAACACTGTGGAGGATTCATCTTCCTTCAAGGATTGCACACAAGAGATCACGCTTGAAGAAGTTGCAAATCTTCAGAATGAGTTCAGCATATTCTTTAAGGGGCGAGTGGAGCCAAATTTGGGTGGTGAACAAGAAGAACACGCCAATGATCTGACCAAGGATTGTTTGAACAGTGAGCATTCAAGGTTGGATTCTGAAGGTAAAGAAAATGAATCTCTTTCTGATGCCAACAACAGAGGTGATTTCTACCCAAGCAAGAGTATAGTATTTAGCAGGGGAAAAGATTACTGTTTGGATCATAGCAGTAAGAGAGGTGTTGGGAAGAAATCACTCTCTTTTCTTCTTAAGAAGATGCTTGCTTGCAAAAGTGGTTTTCAACCTACCCCTTTGTTCAAAGATCCACTCTCCACAGAGTCCAGAATGGAGAAGGTAGATCAGAAACCATGCAAATCACCTTATAATCACTCCTTCAATTTTCTTACCCTCATTTTGTGATCACAGATTTTGAGGGCAATACTTCACAAAAAGATATATCCCCAAGGATCATGTTCAGCTACACCGTTCATAAAGAAGTACCTTGAAGCCACACCAATTTCTCAGTTTGATGAGGAGGAGGACAATGAAGATGGTGATGATGAAGAGGAACTTGCTACTGTTTCAGAAAATGGAAGTAAATGGGTGAAGACTGATTCTGAATGTAAGCTCTGCACATTCAATGATTTGTTTACATTATTACATTTTATTACTCAGTTTTTTTCTGTGTAACAGATATTGTTCTTGAGATATGATTGGTTTGATTATGCATGGTGAAGTCTTCACATGGAAGGTAGTAGCATAAACAGCATGGAAGATATGAAGTAGTGTTCCTACTCTTTTGGATGTATGAATCATGCCAAGGAAAGCTGACAAACAGGAAGAAGAATCTGGAAAAGTTCTATGTTTTACAACTTTAATGTAGCCCATGAATGTCACAGCATAATCCAGTTTCTTATAGATGAGATCTTAACTTCTGTATTTGTAATAAAGTGTGATTAATTTAACAGTAACAAGCTTTTTTTCGTATCTTTTTCATTCACCTTTGAAGCTTTTAGTGTAACTGTGCACCAACGATATACATTATTGCATGGTTGGTTGAGGGTCACCACCACCATATGTCAGTAATGTGGATCAATCGAAACCTGACATATATACTTCAAATCTACTATATATCTAAGAAATTCTTAGTGTAGGTAAATTACTGAAATAGACATTTTAATTTATTGACACGTGGTTGAAATTGAGGGTATTTTTATCTTTTTGATGTGGTTGTGTTTTCGCGACTCGAACGTCTTTTTTAAATATTGATTGACGTTGTCAGCAGCATCCTTCTTCTCCAAGGCAATCACCTTTCTCGAGGTTAGCTTTTTTTCTTCTTCTTCAATCCTTCTTCTTTCTTCTTCTTCATATCAAGTTAGGTTTTCGTTTTTTTTCTTCTTTCGTTTTCCTTCTTCTTCTTCTTCTGTTTTCCTTCTTCTTCTTCTTCTGTTTTCCTTCTTCTTCTGTTTTCCTTCTTCTTCTTCTTCAATCCTTCTTCTTCCTTCTTCCTCATACCAACTTAAGTTTTTTTTTCTATTTATTTTTGTTGATTAACAGAAGTTTTGGTTGGTGTAGGTCATTTTTTCTTCTATTTCTTAATTTATTCTTTTTTCTTCAAGGATCTTTTTTCTTTCTTCTTCTTACTCTGTTATTTTTTTTCACTTTGTGAAATTGCAAGGCAATCGGTAGGATCTTCTTCTCCAAGTCAATCAACTTCGTCGAGGTAATTTCTTTTTTTCTTCTTTCGTATTCCTTATTCTTCTTCTTCAATCCTTCTTCTTTCTTCTTCCTCATACCAACTTAAGTTTTTTTTTTGTTCTGTTTGTTGTTGTTGTTGTTCTATTATTTTTTTGTTTACTTCGTGAAAGATTTAATTTTTGCAATGTGTTTCGTTTTGAAGAAAATGCTAATGTTTTTATTTTTAGAAGGTATTTTTTAACAAAATCTTGAACATGTTTTGTTGTTGTTGATGGTGTTGTTGTATTTATTTTTTTATACTTGATACATCTATTACTGTGGATTGAAGAAAAGGTTCAACTTTTCATTTTTAGAAAGTATTTTTGAACAAAAAGAATGAGTGAGGATGATGATGTTATTGTTGGTGGTCTTCTTTTCTTTTCTTTTTTTCGTCTATTTGTGGTTTGTTGTTGAGATTTGTTTGTTGTTCTTCATTGTGTTATTTTTTTTACTTCTTTTGTGGTCCT
>Ga0214542_1005667_pt1 | contig 23532 bp, 7 predicted proteins | sample CNSS1metaG_FD_160096 | JGI IMG/M metagenome (GOLD analysis project Ga0214542, IMG submission 160096) | Root nodule microbial communities from cowpea collected in UCLA plant growth center, Los Angeles, California, USA - CNSS1 | ecosystem: Host-associated > Plants > Roots > Nodule | place: USA...
AGAGAAAAATAAATAAATATATATATATATATATATATATATATATATATATATATATATATAAAGGGTTACTTAATTAATTGTGAATATTTTAATAATTTAAATGATGACGGTGATATGGCGGGGACGAGTATTATGGCGGGGATATGTACATACCCATAACCATCCCCATACCCAATTGAAAAAGTCGGGGATTCTCCATACCCATACCTAGTCAATGCCGGGATTTTCCGTCAAAATGGGGACGAGTTTGGACAATACCCACGGGGACGGGTTTATTTGCCATCTCTAGTCCCTATTTTTGTTATTTTTGTTCAATTTAGTCCTAGTTTTTGTTAACTTGAACCAATTTGGTTCCTCTCCAAACTGAAACCAAATTTAATTTTTATATTAAAAATTACATTTTTTATTAAATATTTTTATATAATATATTGAAATTCACATCATTATAACTTTGATATAAAAATTAAATTTGGTCACATTTTCGATAGGGACAAAATTGGTCAATTTTAAACAAAATTGGGACTAAATTGAACAAAAATTACAAATATAGGGACCAAATTGGATATAGAACGTTGACTTTGACATGTGGCAAGCTACTGGGTTGACATGTGGACATTCAAAAAGTTTTTAAAAAAAATTAAAAAAAAAAAAAAAAACATGAACCTGACAATTTATTGTTTTCCTTATATTTAAGTACAAAATCAGTCATTTTAGTGTCTGTCTACATGAAAGTTTGTTTGTTTGATGACATTTAGCTTCTACGGCGTGGAAGCCATAATGAAAATTAATTACATTTTTAATAATTTAACTAAATTAATATCAATTCCAATAAATAAAATTTGAGGCATATATGCCACATTCATACAATAACTTAGGTAACAGTAACTTTTTTTGTGTTTAACTATCTTCGTATGACATAAATAGATAAAAAATTTGGTGTCAAATAATACTCGTATAAAATAATTATTCAGACAATTATTTTAAATTTCCGTTTGATTTATTCTATTTAATACTTTAGTGAAGGCAGGTTATGAATATCATACTTGTGATAGCCTAGGTGTTACATGCATGCACAATCGAAGATGATAGGTTATTGTTGGGGTATTTTTTCCTCACTCCACTTTTTTTCATCATGCACACTCATAAAATTTGGAATTCCCAAACTATCTGTCATTAAAATTATAATAAAAATTCATACACCTTCTCTTTTTTAAATAATTTTCAAATTAAATATTCCGAATAATATTTCCAAATCCAGGAATATATTCTGGAATACTATGTTATAAAATATATTTTAGAACAAATATTCTGAAAAGTATTTTAAGAAATGCCTTTTAGAATATACTTATTCAAGAAATTTTTATATATTGCAAAATGGTTGTTCTCGGAGGTATTTTTAAATTCTCAATATAAAAAAAAAATAGAACACTAGTGTTCTAGAAAATATCTTCAGATTTGGAAAATGCTTTATTATACCCTTATTTTGGTAATTTTATATTTCAGAATAGCTATTTTAGAAGGTATTTTTGAATCTGAAAAGACTTTTCGAAACAATCATTGTGGAATATAAAAAATAATCTGTAACAAGTTTCGAAAGATATTTTCCGGATCAAAAAATATTTTTCAAAATAATTATTTGGGATTTATTTTTTATATTTTTTCAAATTGGGTGTTTTAGAATGTACTTTTAGATTTGAAAATACCTTTTAAAATACTCAATCCGTAATATAAAAGTATTTTTTTGAAATAAGTGTTCCAAAATACATTTTTGAATGCAGAAATACCTTTCGGACCTTCCTTCCAGAAATACAAACAACTTCTTCCACCATGGTTCTTCTCCAAAATTTCCTTCTCCTTCAATCATTCACCACCCATCACACAGTTACCATCCATCTATTCTTCTTTACACCTTCATTAAAGAGAGTCAAAACAATGTTATATGATTCAGTGCAAAGAGGTTTCTCTCCAATGTATGTGCAATAGGAATGAGACAATGAGAGGAGGAGGTGCACCACGATTGGCATGGATGGCACAATGAGGGATTTTTACTTTGAGGGGTAAAGGGGAATTTTGAAATTTTGGGAATGCAGGATGAAGAAAACACGGTGCAGGAAGTAGCAGCCTATTGTTTGTTTTTGTGGTTGGCCCAATGGCCCAAGTAATGGATGGTGATATACGTCACGTGTCATGTGCAAACACTCAAATTCACTTTTTCAGTAAGAAAAAAAACTAAGATGTGAGATATAATCAAGGTAGCTTTGGAAATTTCTTTATTTCTAACTTTTTGAATTTTTAAAATTATAATTAATTTTTAGTTTAATAACTTTTAGTTTTAAAAAGTCATTTTTTTTAATTTCACAATAAATTAGTTTAAAAATTGTATTATAATCAGTTTAAAGATATTTGTGTGACAACATTAGTGAAAACTGTAAAAAAATGTGGTGATGAAAGTCTTGGTGTTAATAATAATAACAATAACAATAGTTTCCTTTGGTAAAAAAATTTACATAACTTAGATAACAAAATTAAGAGTACCTCATAGACATTTTGTTTACATATAATCTATTAAGATATTTGATAAGAATAAAATTGTGAAAGTTTAGTTGTTATTGGAATTGGAGATATGGGCCTTTGTACAGGTGACAAGATCCAAGTGGTGACTTGAATGCTCTTTTACTAACTTGATCGTTAGAGAGTATTTTGTAGGTAGACCTTCTCTTTTAAAGTAATAAGAGATTCGATCTCAGTCATGAAGAGCATTCAAGTCATCACTTAGGCTTCCAGTTCCAGAAACAACATTAGTCATGTTTAGAATTGTGATAAATTTAGGTTATTAGAATTAAAATGTCTTCCAAAAGCAAAATTGTAAGAGAAGTGAGTTTGAACTCCAAAAGAAACTTCACCTCGAATTATTTATTAACCCTAACTTAGCATAGAGATTTTATTTCGGAATATATATATATATATATATATATATATATATATATATATTATTATAGCCTTAATCATTTTGATCCCATAATACTGGCTGCTGGTGGTTGCTTGATTTTGAAGGGACGTGCTAATGTATATATATGTCCATGTGCATGATGTGCTTTTGGTCATTGGGCTTATGTGAACTAGGGTTTCATTTTTCAAAATAACTATTAGATTACCCTTCTTTAATTTTCATGCATGGTTGATTATCAAACACAAACATATATTTTATGTAATTATGTGCAAAAAGAGACACACATCACTTGTAACAAATCTGAGCAGTTTTGGTGTCGTTATTTGACATGAAAAACATTCATAAACGTGTGTTCATTTTTAACACTAAAACAAACACACTCTTAATTTTAATTAATCTTATTAAAACATGACTTTTAAGACAGACATATAGTTTGTGATAATTGAGCCGTTAAGGTGTAAGACGCGCCACAGCATTTGTGCAAGGTTAGGATTTGGTTCGATAAAGTTATTTTTGTTGTCGGAAAATGATTATCTTTGTCATGAAGCTGCATAAAGTATGAATGGTTAAATTATAAAAGGTTATGCAGAAATGAAGGAGAACTTTGGTCTAAAAAAGAAAAAGGGTGTAAATATCTAATTATACCCGAGACAAGGAAGGAATATACCTGTGACATGATGCAGTAACCTATAGCATAATTTATGATTTTAATAACTGATATGAGTGATGAATAATATATAATGAGTTGGGAAAAGAAATAAGAATGCAGAGATGTGTAGTGGTGCTGTCTCTAATAATTGCATCTTTATTGAGTTCCGTGTCACCTCAGTGACATTGATCCATGCCACCAACACTCCATGTCAGATGTTTTAAGACCACTTTTTTTCTTTCTTGTGCCTTCTACTATCCAACATTGACCCCAAAACCTTCATCAAATCATCCCCACTGTCATCGTGATTGCTGCATGTTCATGGTGCCCTTGCCCTACGTGTCACATCTTTTGCTTTTCACCCTTTCCTATCCTATCTTGTGCAGGGATACTTCTATGGTTTGGTAAGATATCATGAAGGTAAAAGTTAAGGTTAAGGTGATACAATGCCATGCATAAAAGTGTGTGACCAATTTTCAATCATTGTTCTTATCTTGAATTCTTCATACAAATAGCACACTTTCGATTTTTTTTACCAAATTTGCATGCTGTAACTTTTATTTACTCTGATAGGAGGAAAAAATAAATTCTTGATTAGATTTTACTTGTTTTCTGGTTAAACAAGTTTAATCTAAATTGAAACTTCATGACAGTGACGGAGCATCTGAATTGGAAAAAGAAAGAAACACAATAAGAGAATTTTTGCAGTTCATTTGTAACTCCCATACAAAACTCTTTAATCAACAGTTTTTATCAGTAAAAGAATTTGAATTTCCTGTAGTGTAACTGTATGATTAAAGGGCACTATTAAAATTAGAATTGTTGTAACGTCTGGTTTTGGTGATTTCAATTCAGAATCGAAACCCAATAAAGCAAGTGGCAGAGGCAGAACCCTGTTGTTTGTTTATGCAAAAATTTACCACTGGACTCAGTCTTTTAGTTTGTAACGTAAAGTGTCAACGTCGAAGGCCAACAATGGTACTTGATTAGATAATAACATGTGAATACGAAGTCTGAACACTGTATTTGTATAGTGTATTGCAATAGTATTGTAACGCAAAAGGCAGAAACAAAAGCAGCCAAAAAGCAAAAGATGGTTCAGCAGTGGTAAGAAGACCATAGGCTGGCTACTACTACACACAGCAGCACATGTTATGAAAACGAAAAGAAAAAGCTAAGTTGGATGTATGTGATGGCATTTGTGAATAAATGAATGCTATGGAGAGTGCCTTTTGGGGCGTTTGCTCCAAAATATTCCTGAACCAGCAATCTTCCCGTACGCATCATTTGATAGTTTAATCATCAACACCCACAGCACAGGTCTCAGTTTGTGCTGCTGTTCCTGAAACATACACAGATCAGGCAGCAGCAGCAGGAGTTTCCTTTTCTCAACTCTCTTCACTCTTTCTTCTAACAGATACATAGATAGATACATAGATACAGAGATAGAGAGAGAAACATGGTTTCTGAAACCTCCCTCTCTTCTTCTAAACGCTCTCCGGCTACTCCTAAGTTTTGCAACTCATTCACTACTAGGTAACTCACAAACCTTTTGTTTCTTATTTCTCTCTTTCACTGCGTATGTGTGTCTTGTGGGAGTGTGATAACCTTGTCTGTCTATGTTTCTTTTAGTCACGATTGTGGTTGTGACAGATGGCAAGATGAATTGAAAATGTAACTTCATGAGCTTGTTTTCTAGTCTTATTTTCATGGTAGTTCTATCTTACCGGTTTTGAAATTAAAGCATTTGATACCTTGGCTTGTCCTTCTTTTGGATTTTGGGGTAAAAGGTTATGCATATTATCCGAAACGGTTTTTATGGTGGGATTTGGAGTTTTTTTTTATCTAGGTAGAGATTACCTAAGTTCTTTTGAAAATTCTAGGTGAAAAGATGCTTAAAGACAACATTCTTATTTCTTGACGTGTGCAGTTATTCTATTCTCAACTCTCATTTCTTTGGTTAGCAAGTTTTTGGGGTGAAGGGTGAAAGGACTCAGGGATGCTGTGGATTTTTGAATCATATGCATCCTTGACAGGATTTTATAACAGTTCTCATGCCATATTCTTATGTTTTGTTGCAGGATTTTTGCTGATGTAGCCGGAGACATTACAATTGTCGTTGATGGTGAATCTTTTCTGCTACATAAGGTAATTCTTTTGAGATGTTGTTGAAAACCACTTGATACTTTCATGACCTGTTCTATTTGTCATTGACTTGAGTTTTATATTCTAAACTGTAGCCATGAGTTTAATTTGGGTGTCTCTTTTACCAATTGCTATGAATTGGGATAGAGTAAGCAGTATGTCCAAAATTCATAATATGCTAACAACCAACTAAAAACCAACCACTATTTGCCAAAAGTCATGCCTACTTTATGATATCAAAGAGAAAAGTTGATGACTTCTATTTGGCTTCTTTTGAGTGCAAAATAGCTGCACCAGTCAACTCAATGATACTAAGATAATGTATTTGATTGTACAGAAATAAAAATTTATTTAAACTAATGTCGTTACTTACTTTGTTCTGGTTCATGAAGTTTCCCCTGGTGACTCTAAGTGGGAAAATCCGGAAGATGGTGGCTGAAGTCAAGGGTTCCAATGTTTCAAACTTGGAGCTGCTCAACTTTCCAGGGGGGCACCAGACATTTGAACTTGCCATGAAGTTCTGCTATGGGATGAACTTTGAGATTACAACATTCAATGTTGCACGGCTTCGTTGTGCAGCAGAGTATCTGGAAATGACAGAAGAATACAGGGAGCAAAACCTCATTTCAAGAGCAGAGATTTATCTGAATGAGATTGTCTTTCAGAGTCTTCAGAAGGCAGTGGAAGTGCTATCCACATGTGAAATGTTACCTACAAATATAGTGGATGAAATTGAAATATCAAGTGGGTGTGTGGAAGCCATTGCAATGAATGCTTGCAAGGAGCAGCTAGTTTCTGGCTTATCTAAATTAGAATGTGATGGAGAATCTAGAGAGCTAAAGGAGGATTGTGTAGCCTGGTGGGTTGAAGATCTCTCAGTACTGCGTATAGATTACTTCCAAGGAGTTATTTGTGCCATGGGAAGAATGGGGGTGAGATCAGACAGCATTATTGCATCACTGATGCATTATGCTCAATCATCTCTGAAGGGTATCGGAAAATGTCAATTCTGGAATCCATCAAGGACAAACTCGAGTCCTACCAGTGTAGAAAAGGACCAGAGGATAATTGTGGAAACTCTTGTGAGTCTCATGCCAACAGAAAAAAGCTCTTCCATTCCCTTGACATTTTTGTTTGGCATGTTAAAGATGGCTATCATGTTAGGTGCAACCATTCCCTGCAGGCTTGAGCTTGAACGAAGGATTGCATTACGGTTGGAAATGGTCTCATTAGATGATCTACTTATACCATCATTACAGAGTGGAGACTCTTTGTTTGATGTTGATACAGTTCACAGGCTACTGGTGAATTTCTTGCAAAGGGTCGAAGAGGAAGAAACTGAAGATTGTGGATATGAATCTGATGGTCTTTGTTCTGCTGGCCATGGCTCCCTGCTAAAAGTGGGGCAGCTTATTGATGCTTATTTAGCAGAAATTTCACCTGATCCGTACTTAAGTCTACAGAAATTCGTTGCTTTGATAGAGATACTTCCTGATTATGCTCGTGTTATTGATGATGGCCTTTATAGAGCCGTGGACATTTATTTGAAGGTAAATTTGCTTGAACTATATCACAGATCTATCTCATTCAAATAGTTACATCATATTCAAATAGTTAAGTGGGATCTGTAAGATATGTATTATAAAAATCAACAAACTTATATGATAGTTCATGATTAGACTACTACTACATGAACAACCTTTACACTTTTAGTGCATATACTATTCAATCTATACCTTTTGCCTTCTTGATGTTGATAACAGCAATTCTTTCTGCTCCTTGCTCAGGCACATCCAGCTCTAACAGAACAAGAATGCAAGAAGCTGTGCAAGTTGATAGACTGCCAGAAGCTATCTCAAGAAGCATGCAACCATGCAGCACAGAATGAGAGGCTTCCACTGCAGATGGTGGTGCAAGTGCTGTACTTCGAGCAGCTACGTTTGAAAAACGCTTTGTCAGGGAGTTCAGGAGATGGACTGCTATCACAGAGAATAAGCAGTGGTGTTCCAAGTGCAGCCATGTCCCCAAGGGACAACTATGCTTCTCTGAGGAGAGAGAACCGGGAACTGAAGCTGGAGATTTCAAGAATGAGGGTGAGGCTGAGTGAGTTGGAGAAGGAACAGATGTTCATGAAACAAGGCATGATTGAAAAGGGAGGAAATGGAAGAACATTCTTAACATCACTTTCAAAGGGAATTGGGAGGATTGCTATTTTTAGTGGTCAAGGAGGAGGAAAACGCCAGAAATCAGGTAGGAAGTCTCGTGGTTCAGAGGGGAAAACTGGTAGAAGTAGGAGACATTCTGTCTCATAGATATTGTTCTTCTCTACTTAGCTAAAAACTCACTCTATTATACCTTATCAGGTGCACAAACGTGTAAATGACTTGATCAACAGCTTCTCTTCATCTTGGTCTTAAGTTTTGGCAGTTGAACTTACTTGATATCCCACATTCTCCCTTCCCTGTTGTACATGATTTCAGCTGCTGAGATAAGGTCCTTGTTCAGTTGCACCAAGAGAAAGCTTCATTAAGCACAAACATTTCAATGTGTAGCATCATCATCACCACCTTGTCCTAGGGACACAGTTGAAGCACTTCCTTTCCCACTGATCAAATGTACTTATTTATGGTCAAACTTGTTCCTTGTTCGATTGCTTGAAAAGGAAAATGTAACATATGCAACCAAATACTGAAATGATTCACCTTAGATTAAAGTTTCTGTAACTTCTAATTGCAAGATAAAACTAACTTGGCTTATGGATGCCTATCAGTGCAGTGACACTAGTAATTGTCTTCATCCATTCAGACAGCAGTAATGTTTGACAAATCCGAAACATTTTGTTGGTAGATTTAAGACATGTTCATTTCTGTAATATAATAATGCACTCCCTTCTTGGTGACAAAATCGACATATGTTTTATTCTCTATTTTCTATGCAAGGAAACAGATCACAGCCACTTCCAATTAAAAAAACTTCTTCTCTTCAATTTTAGCTGTTTTATGTTTCTAAAATAATTTAATGTTTTAATTCAGTTTAAATGTAATAAAAAAGTTCAGAAAAGTGTTTTTGTTTCTTGAAAATTTTACTTATTATTTTTCATATGTTTTCCTTGAGTATTGGCATTTTTTTATGTAAATTTCTTTTTGTTTTACCTAAGTGAGATTTAATTATCTCAATTATTTTTCAGTAAACTTATCAGACAAAAATTAATTCCGATTATAATTTATTATAACAATAGCCAATTATAAACATAATTGACTATCGAAATAAAGTGATTTTATTCGTTTTTAAATAGTTTTTTTTTCTTGTAACCAAACAATATTAATGATAGTGAAAAAAGTAGTCCTATGACACTGTCAACATTTGAACGTGTTAAATTTAGAACCTCGAGTAATCATGACATCATCTCATTTTTAAGACCTCAAATATAATTTTTAAATTTTACAAGATTAAAATACTTGTTTCGATTTGGAAGGCAAAAATAAATTTAACTAAATTTTCAGAAACTAAAAACATAAAATAAGTCAGACTGTGCTTACACTTTCCAATGTATCAAACATGCAATCTCTTCCAGTTCAATATAATTACTAGTCTTCCAATTCAATCATTACCAAAATTGTTTCAATGAATACAAGTAAAATGGAGAAAACTATTTTATTTCTTGTACACAAATATCATGTCAGTACCTTAACCATTTACAGTTAGTCCAAAAAAATACCTAAAAGAACATGCAATGAATAAAGCTCCGCCATAAATTAATTGGCTCTGAAAACGTGTTATACAAAATAAATGTATTCAGCTACAAAATCCTAGGACAATCAGTTTAAGTATGGACACAATTTGTAATGTGCTGGTGTATTCTCTATAAGACAAAATATAACCCTATGATGAAAGTCTGCCAGCTAGAACTCCACCAAAGATGATAGCTCCAAACCACTTATTTGAGACAAATCTGAAGGAAAAATAAAATAGCAAACAAAAATACACCAAAGTCAGCTCATAATGTTTAATTCGTTATTTCAGAAGATTTCTAACATACTGCAATCATCATAAAAACACTTGAAAAGTAATAAAATTGAGCAATCACTGAATTTTGAAGGGGTTAGTTCTTTTGAGGTCTGAGGGTATAAATATGGCATTAAGTGTTTCTAGCAAAGGTATATGATTTAATCTTTGAAAAACTGAAAATGAAATATGAAGAAGTTTATGATAATCTCAATACTGCTTTTTCATAAAAACTTTCTGAAGCTCCAAAAAGATGTTCTAGCCAATAAAATTAAGAACTGAGATCCTTTCAGAATTTCTTTTTTCGATAACAAAATCATGAGTTCATGCAATGAATTTCCCCAACATACTTCCTGTTGCAATCAGCACGTGATGAAAGGTCAACTGTCCATATTTGCCAGCCTAAGTGTCCAGATGCAACTGCCAGAGATGCATAATACGGCCAGCCTGCTCCACACAAATGAATCAGAAAGTAGAAACATTTGATGGAATTCAAACAGTCACGAAAACAGATAGAATGGAATGGTGTAATAAACCAATACCTATTTCAGCATTAAATCCGCTAAGAGCAAGACCACCAAGGCATGCAATTCCAAACCCAGTAATCCACTCCTTTGTTGAATCACCAAAGCGCAAAGCTGTTGATTTAACTCCAACTTTCAAGTCATCTTCTTTATCCTGAATGCCAACGTTAGAAAGATTCTTAAACATTAAGAAGTTTGATTGCATTGCCTTAAACAAAAGATTCAAGTGGAGGATAACAAGTAGTCTGCTCATTTACTTTTTGTTTCATGAAAACTTAACTGTTAGAGACATGACAAATCATCTGAAAATGGTTAAATTAAAAAGTTATACTACCACTTTTACACCTTCCATCTTTTTAGCAGAGCACAATAAGCCTATTAGCAGGCAGAACTTCAGGAGTGCAAGATAACTTGTCAAGGTACACAACATATAAATGCAGATCCTGACACCGTTAAAGACAGCAGAGCAAAACCATAGAATTACATCTTACAGGAAGCAATAATATTTTACCTGATGTGCATAGATAGTATCGTACACAAGAGTCCAGAATACTCCAGAGGCATAAAGTGGCAGCACAATAGATGGGTCCAGACTTCCTTTAACTGCTGCCCATCCTAACAAAGCTCCCCAATTAAAGGTCAACCCAAGATAGGCTTGAGGCTAACCAATTTAGTTACAGGAGAGCATCATAATACAGCATAATAAGATCATGCATCAGAATAATAATAAAGAATTAAGAATACAAAAATAGAAATGAGGAAATTCTCACCCAAAATGTAAACCTCTTCATGAGGGGATAGGAGAAGACAAGCAACAAGGATGAGGCACCCAAAACACGACTGCAGAATGTACACAAGCCAAAGAAATAAATAAAAGTTGGCAAAATTCCAATGGAACTCAAGCAGAAGGATGCAAGGCACTTGCAAGCCATGAGAAGAAACTAAAGTAGGACTTGCTTACTTTCACTTAATTTCAAAAATGTCCCATAGCTTTCATTTTGTTTTTTTGTTATAAAAGATCTGTATAGGAAACAAAACAAGTTTTATTATTTTCACTGATTCCTATGCTAATATTTGAAAACAAAGAGCAAAATGCATATTTGGTGTTACCAGCTTTGCCAATTAGGACATGCGAGACAGATCATAGTTCCAGACAAGAAGGTTCTATAATTAACTGATTAAGTGTTTACAAATTTAAGTATCTAAAGTGCCAACATAACAAAGATAGACCCTGATCCATTTTGGAATTTCAAAATAAGAACTAACCTATAATTATTCAGTTGTAGAAGAATTCCAAGACCTAAAAGTAATTGAAAACCAAGAAAACAAAGTCCTTGAAATGGTGTCAAAACACCACTTGCCACAGGTCTCAACTTTGTACGTTCTACCTGCAATATACAATGACATTCAGAACATAAAATATAAGATCAGCTATAACAGTGAAAACAAAGTGAAACATTTTAGAAAAGGATAGAGGGGAGAAGTACAGCATCACACGCTTACTATATATAAAGTGTTTTAACTGAAACGAAAATCACCAAAGTAATGTTATATCAATAAAATCAAATTAAATAAGATAGGTGTTTGGATATAGAATAAAGGGAATTAAAGTTGTTAGTTACTAATTAGAGGGATGTCAAAGGCCAAACCCATCATATCTATAAATAGGAGGATACTTGGTTTAGAGGGGGCACTGGAATCTGTAAACCTGTGTGGGAATAGAGCGGTAACTTCATTGAAATAACATGGAGGAGAGAGTTCTCTCCTACTTCTTGTTCTTTTTCATCCTATTCAATAAGATCTATTTTTTCTTTCCCATTCCCAATTCTTGGTTCATAACAATAGGTGTCTGAGACTCAATTAGCTACAGGATCAGAAGGGAATGGGAGCTCAATACCTGTCTCATTGGCCCAAAGTTTGGAAGGTTTACACCGGAAGGAATGTATGATGATGACAGAGAGAAGTGATGAGCTGGAAGTAAGAGAGAAAGGGAAGGAAGGAGTTAGTAACTGAACAGTGGAATGTGTTTTTTGAATTTAGGAGCGAAGCAGAGTGAGGAGAAGATATCCATGCGTACTATTTTGCTAGCTATGGATAGAGAGCAGTTGCTCTGTATAATATGGGTAGAACTCTGACAGTAGACACCCTATTGTAATGAATTTTCTTTTATCTGAATAATGCACGGCATCTTGATTCTCCATTTTGCTATATTTCTTTAATTTTAGTTATTGATGCATTCAGTTTGTATCAATAGCATCCAAGGAGTCCGATGTTCATCTGCCAGGCTCTTTGATTCTACCTAAATCTTAGTACAATCCTCTTATCAATAAAAAGAAGTTCAATAACAAGGTGATTTAGGAAGAAAGGAGGACAAGAATCCCCCTATGGCAAGCCAAAAAGGGCAGGGTGGGGGACAAAAAAGATCAGATGGAAGTTTCGTTCACGTAAATTGATATAATTTAACCACATTGGAAACATGATAGGTACTTAGAACATGAAATTATTTTATACTAATTATAGAAAATAAAGATGACTCAGGGCATGAGAAATGTTAAAGCATTAGAGTTGCCATGACTTAGCGTTCAGTTCATTCTCCTATTAGCATCTATTATCTTAATCGAACACATCCAAATAGAAACAACCCTGCCATAATAATTTGCGACTCAATTACTATCTCATAATCCCCTATAACAATCAAAGCAACCAAAAAAACGTGACATTTACCATTGTATCAATATCCCGGTCAAGGAGATCATTAATGGTACACCCAGCACCTCTCAAAAGCAATGCCCCACATGCAAACAGAGTCATCATTTTAAAATCAGGAAGATGACCAGGGGTTGCAGCCATGGTAATTGACCTAAATGCATGAAAATTAGATACAATAAAAAAGAGAGATTTAAAGAAGTGGTGAACTTTTTAGGCTTATGTTTATACATGCGTTTAACCTGATGAAACAAGTTTTAGCTTCCATGTTCATCGCCAAATCAGCTTTACATTGACAGAATAGTCTCATGTATGAATTTAGAATTGACCAGGAGATTAATAAGAATGATATAGGCATGAAATAACAAGGTTGCAATAAATAGAGCAGCGCATCTAAGTTACAGAAAAGAAATATCCCTTTTAGCCTTTAAAAATTCCTCAATTCATTACCGATTGTTACACACAGCTCCAACTTTACAACAACACAATATCTTTGTATTTCCAAAAGTTTAATATCCATGTGCTGTCAACCGAAAGAAATCACCATTGACATAACTTTAAGCAGGTTATTGTAAAGTCAACAAATTTACTATAATTGGCAATTTGTGATTGCATGAAAGCGTAGAAATCCTTTGCAGGCATAGACAATTCAGTTTAATTTCTATACCCTGCCAATAAAAACTCATCATTGTTTGACCTTAAGGTAAGTATTGTAATTTGTAGGTGGTCCAATGGAGGCCCGAGAGCAGATGGTATGGAAGGCTCAACTAATCTTATTAGGATAAACTTTGATATCCTGTTAGGAAGCAAGTTTAAACCTAACTCATCTTTATAAAACTGTTTGTCTCACTTAAGGATTGTAATTTGGTCTTATTTCAACGTTGAGTCTAACATTGTGAAAATGTTAGCAGATTGGTATTTAGAGACTTAGAGTCTGCATGGAGAAATATTTCCATAAGCATATGCATAAATTAATTTGCAGAAACTCTCTCATAATAGTTTCTCCAAAAACACTTTTTCTTAACTTAAAAGAGGTGTTTATTTCATTTTTTTTCCTTCGTAGTTTCTTCAATTATAAGTGATAATAAGGAAGTATATTTGCACACTATTAAGTTTAATGTTTATAGACAATCACTATCTCTGTGTTTTTATGAGGGTGAAAGCATTTATCCATAAGATCAATAACTAAGAACTCTTACCAGATACAAGGCCATAGGAGCAACCACGTCCCAATTGGTTTATCAAGACGAGCAAGGCGTGCATAGGGCTGAAACTGCTTTGGCAAGTACAAATCCACCCAAGTGGCGTCCACTCCACCACCATTACTCACACTACCACTTTGGTTCTTGTTCTCCTTCGAGGGCCACGTGGACACGTGTGCAACAAGATGAAAATTTGAGAGAGACCCAACAGTTTTACGAAACTCAAAATTGTAATTTTGGAGCTGGGGTGGTTTGAATGAGGGATTTAGACTGGGGTTCCGGTTTTGGGTTGCAAATTGTTGAACGGAGCTCAAAGGGTTGAAGATGTCAAGGTGAAGCGATACTGAAGAAGAAGAAGAAGGTTTGAGAAATCTACGCGAAGCACGGAAGATCAAAGACGATGCCATGTTCTCAAATGCAAGCTTTTTTTCAAATTTGGGATTCTAAAATTGAAAAGTGATTACTCCATAAAGCTTCAACAAAGACATTTTCTTTGTAGTGGTCACTCTTACAGTGGTAGTTCATAGCAAGGTGTGATCTTCAAAGAAAATAAGGGTTAACTCATGTCGTATGGAATAACAGTAACTATAATCGTACTGATAAATTATTATTAATTAATTTTAAACTATGGAGTTAGAAAACCTTGATCCTCGATTTAAGCTTAGCTATTAAAATAAGGGTTAACTCATGTCGTATGGAATAACAGTAACTATAATCGTACTGATAAATTATTATTAATTAATTTTAAACTATGGAGTTAGAAAACCTTGATCCTCGATTTAAGCTTAGCTATTCATTCATATTTTCAATATGCATCTATATGCAATCTACTTTTAATTTGGGACTTACTCCCTACACCTCCACAATTACTAACGCTCCCGAATACTACTAAAAAGACTAAAATATCCTTTATTATCGCTGAAATCACCATGTTAACCAGCTCCGTTACTGCAAGCTCTTTCCTGAAAAGCTTATTTTAAACAATTCATTATAAAAAATTTGTTCGAAAAAATATTATATGTAATATAAAAAGTTTGTTACGAAAATCTTATTCTGAAAAACTTGTTCTACAATACATATTATACATTCTAAAAATGCTATTTTGAAAATTTTATTCTGAAAATCTTATTTTAGAAGTTTAAAAAAAAATTCAGAATATGTAATCCAAAAATCACTTTTACAAACAGTAAAACGTAATTTGAAAATGTAGGAGGTGCGTGAAGAAATTGTGCGGGTGCAAGGAGTAAAAGCCTGAAAATTTAAACAAGAAAAGTTTTTATTTGTACTTCACAACTTGGCATATTTTGGGCTACTCCATCTGTTTGGGCTTTTGGGCCTGCTACTATTTACACCGTACTAAATCCTAGTTTTGTTTTTTTCAAAGAACTAAATAATGAAAAGTAAATGTTTGTTGTGTGTCCAGATCAAATAAAATTATTCTCATTTCCAAACCAAACAAATAGTCTTAATGTTGCTAATATGGTTATTTGATCAATTCTAGTATCGCCAATCACCATACTATATATGGATGAAAATGGTTTTATTTTTTTTTAGGTTGGATCATTGATTCTCTTTCCACTCTTATATTGGCAAATGATTTTTGTTTTTCAAATATAAAAATTTCACATTTATAAATATAATCTAATTTTTATATAATATAACCTACAATATATTTTAATTATCTGAATGTATTATGAAAATATTTAATTTAAAATATATTTTCGAATTATATAATTAAAAAATTATAATTTAAAACACATTATCAAACGTAAAATACAGTTTCTAATTACACATTTTAAGATATCTTTAAATTTAAAAAAAAAGTTTGAACTATACATTTTCTAATAGATTTTTTGTTTTTTAAATAATACTTTATACGTATAGACATGTTTTCATACATGTAAAAAGAAGATATTGAATAAGAAAAAATGTTATTTGACCGCATTTCACAACTTGTATAAAGATAAAATAGTTTTGATAAAACTTAACTTTTATATTTCTAGAAAAAATAAAAAATAAATAATAACAGGAAGTATTGTCAAATGATAATAAAAAGAGGGGTTAAATATGTTTTTGTTCTTTTAACTTTCAGTAAATTTTGGAATTAGTCAATTTCGAAACTTTGGACCAATTTAGTTATTCATTTTCCGAAATACGTGGATTTATTCTTTTTAATCAAATTTTGTTAAGTTTATTTGGCATTTCAATCGCGTTTCATAATAGTATTTGACTTAACATTAAAACAAAAAATGTATCAAATAGTATAAAAAACTTAAATACAGTCGAATTTGAATTCTCTGCTGGGTTTTGTTGTGTTGTTCCTCTACTGTGCTTTCATAATACACTGATTATGACTAATTTTGACGATTTAAAATATATTAAATAGATATTTAAAATACTAACACAATGTATTTTTAATGCTCAGCATAGGTCAGTACCAAACAACCAGTAGAGAATTTGGACTCAATACAATCCTAAAATATATACGAAACATCAAATAAACCTAAGAAAACTTGATTAAAATGACTAAATTTATGTATTTCGAAAAATAGAAAACTAAATTGGTCTAAAATTTTGAAATAAACTAATTTTAAAATTTATTGAAAATTAAAAGATAAAAACATATTTAACTTAAAAAAAGTGTTAAAATACCATGTCCATTCAATAATTGGCTTTGTTTAAGATTGAAAAGAGCCACGCGTGATAAGTGTGATAAAAATGACAGTTTGAGTATGACAAAAAACATTCACGGAAACGTAGAACTTGTCACACCATTATCACAGATTTTTTCCTTCTTCTTGAACACTCTTTAAAGGCATACTCCAGCAAATTAAAAGAAACTAAACGAAAGAGTCTTAATAAATTTTTTCTTTTTTCTTTTTAAAAAAATATATGACAATAATCTCGTACGACAACATGGTGATCATCTAATAAATCACCCCATCATTCTATTCATGAACAAAGGGTATTGGTGGTTTTGTCATTTTTCTAAATTTACTGTTCTTATATTCTTCTAACTCAACAAATAACAGAGTGGAAAATTATAGCATAGTTTAATTAATGGATGTGAAGTAAAGAATGATGTGTTGGTCCTGCATGTGGGTGGTACCATTATAATTGCTCTTCTTGTTTTATTGTCTTGATTCCAATTTCACATTATACATTTTCTTTATCTTAGTTGAATCCCTTCAAATACAATAATGCACAATTAGGAATCATAATAATCACATTATACATTTTCTTTATCACAGATTTTTTTAACCTGTGGGTACCGGCTAGATGCCCATGGATATTTTACACAACAAAATTAAATTTTGACTAATTAAACACTAAAATTGTTTTAGAATTAAAATAGTATTGAATAAAATACAGTTAAAATTAAAGTTTGCAAGAATTTTTGATAATATACTTACCTATCATGCTTCTTTATTATCCTAATATCAAAAACAAAAACCAAAACAAGGTCTTCTTCATTCATGGTGCACGATGAATAAAAATGTGCATAATGGGGTTATGAAACCGTGAGCACCCACAAATTGAATTTAAGCATTCAATTTAAGTGAGTAGGAAGGATTCAATTTTCAGTGTGATTTTTAATTGGTCCACTTTCTAAATTTAATTTCAAATGTTCCAATTTGCTTCATACATACAAGCAAATACTTAATTTTTTAATAATGGGTACCTGCCGGCATATATAATATAATATGATATATACTTCTAATCTATTTATAAACGATTAGTAAAATATTTGTTACGCATGATTATTTATTAATTACAGATACCAACTATTAATGGATGGACTTTATATGCATATATTCGTAAGTATAATATTTTTGTCATCTTTATACATAATATACATTCTAAAAGTAAATTATATTATTTCAATAAAAAAATTATTCACATATAAGGCATGAATTGAATTTTTCATTATCCAATTTAAATCCAATAAAATAAAAATAGATCTATAATCCAAATCTAATCAATCTACTTAAAATAAATTCGGATTAAAGTTTAATTCATTTTAAGTAGATTTATTAGTTTTGAATTTTTTTTTTCAATCCAATGGATTAAAACTATACTGAATTTAATTTGTTAAAAAATTAAATTCAGTGATGGAGTTAATATATCTTATTACTAGATTTATTTAATTTTTTCATAGTGATATGCTCATAACTTACTTAGGATTTTAACCTAAGTAAAATTTAATTTCAAGATAAACCATACATTTTGATCAACAATAACACTTTTTGTTTTTGGAAAAAACTTGAATTGATATAGAAACATGCACATATATTGATTGATTTAATTGTGGAAATGTGTATTTAGGTATTTGTGGAGGAATTTGGGAGGTGTAAAAATTGATAGAAAGAGCATTTATTGGTATTGGTGGGTTAAGTATGAAGATGGAAGCACGTGCATGGAACGCAGAAGAAGGGTCAAGATTCAACAAAGTCGGCACAAACTTCTCGATCGCAATCACTACACAACATGTAACTCTGCACACTCTGGGGGATTAGAGTTATCTTATTATGTCATTCATTCACTCATGTGTCATCAATAAATGCATAAATATAATATACTAAAATATCTCACTTAATTACATTATAAGTATTGTGGTAAAAGTTAAAATAAGTAAAAGACGAGTGTGGTTTTTTAGAGAAATTATATATAATTACTTGTTATTTTTAAGATGGACAATTTACTCTCTTTTCTTCATAGAACGGAAGGGAAATAGAATGCTTGAGGCTCTATAAGTTTTTAATGTGAGAAATTTTAGAATATGACTAATAAAAAAAATATCGTTTGTGCGTATTTTAAAGTTTATATTCATTTTAAAAAGAAAAATAACATTCTAATTTCAAACACTTATTATTTTCCATCCATACAAAATGTTGCGCAGTTAAATTTAGGTCATAATGCTTTTGTCTCACTTGACTTATTTTATAAGTTTTTAAACGAGTTCGTCCACCATTTTTTATTTTTCTATTTTCAATAACTAAAATTAACATTAATAAAGTTACATTAAGTAGAAAAAAAAAATAGTTGACTAATGTGACTTTTCAATTATAATAAATACTATCGTAATTGAATAAAATAAAAATTTAATAACTTGTGCTAATATTAAAAATGTGTGATTAAGAATAAAAGTATTATCGTCGGCACATATTTACCTGTCAATTTTTAATGTCTAAATTAGGTAATTTATAAATTATTAGAAGATATATAAATGTCTAAATAATATTTACATTTAAAAAAAAAATAAACCTCTATCTTCAAGTTTAATGGATTAATTTTATACTCATCTTTTATTACTTTGAGTCAAAATAGTTTTTGCTAGCTAAAATTTGTACCAAATTATTCGATTGTTATTCTCATTACCTAACTCACACACCAAAACAATTTACAAACATTCAACATACTATTCTCATCCAAAATATACCACATCACGAAAATTATACATATCATACCAGGTTCATTAATTCCAACCAAATTTCATCCTTAATTTCAAAGAATAGCAACAGGCAACCATCAATTTTTATCAAACTCACGCACATAGACAAAAATTAGTTTTCCTTACTTAATGAAAAGCTTGACTAACTATAGTATAACACCAACACCTTTTCTAAGTCACAAGGTACTCTATCTACACATAGAAATACCACATATATTATTAGATCATACCCTCATGACCATCGATCAACAAAAAATTAAACCAAACAGAAGAATTAAGGAACACATGCAACTTTAAAGAGAGACATATGCAAGGATGATCAAAATTACACAAAAGGAATAACTGAAATCAACTTACTCAAATAGGAAAATTGATCGAATGGACTTGAAGATCTTGTCGCAAGAATCACACAAGCAGTCTCTAATCTTCAAATAAATGAACGAGAATCAAGTAATTTACACAAAGATAAAAAAGAGTTTTTTTAGAAAATATTTTAGAAAAATGAAGTGTTTTTAAGTAATAATATCCCGTTATCAAATTTATATTTATAGTTAAGTGATTTATTATTAAAATAATAGTTTTAAAATACAATCACTTTTGAAATATTATTTTTTATGTACTTATGTAATTTGTTTTCTAATAAAAAAACAAACCTTCATACATTACTCATTATGTTAGTCCTTATTTTTTGTTTATAGTATTTTTAAATATTTTATTTTTAATTTCACTTTCAATAAATATTTCATTTTTAACTTTGGTCTAAACAATATACTATGTTTTCTAGTTTTTACAAATAAAAAGCTCTTTTTTAATTACTCTAAGTAGTTTATTTCCGATTTTAGCTTCTTGTAACCTATTATGTGAACAGATCAATTTTGATGACGTTAATAATATTAAGTTCATAATTCACCATCATGTAATAACATTATTACAATATCATTTATAGTGAAAGACAAAGTTAAAAACGAAAACAAATTAAAAAGGACAGAGTCGTTATCCATGAGTTATTTTTATTATTATTATTATTATTATTATTATTACAATTATTATATACATATATATCAATCATATCACAGCATTGATATCTTGGTTTGTTCTGATATCACTATCAATCCATTTTTTGCGGATCAGGGACTCTCCTTGCCATTAATATGCACTGTTTATTCCTATAATACATGTCATTTTCTATTTCCCTCTCATTTCTATTTCACACTGATATGCTTCACTGGACTATTATGTTAATTTTAAATAAAAATCTTCACTTTTTTCGAATTATTGATTATATATAAAGATTTTACAAGTATTAAAAGAAAGGACAAAAATGTGTTAGGATTTTTCTGTTGGGTGTTTTCAGTAATTTAATCACCAATGATGCCCCTTTTGAGTTCTTTCAGTATAATAATACCTTTATGAAAGAATTTGATTAAATTTTAATATTATTATTTATTTATTTATTTTATATATATTATTTTAATACTTCTATTTTTTTTTCACAAATTTAATCTTAATGGAAATACAAAAAGTTTGAGCCCTCAAGGCTGAGCCGTAATAATACTCAAATTATTATTAACGTTTGCATTTTTTTTTTCCTTTTCATTTTCTTTGAACATATAGCAAAATAAATGTGTCGTGATATTTGGCACAACATTTTGACATGAAAAAACTTTAATTATCACATTTAGTTGGTATATTCTCTTGGAACAAATAATGAAAGTAGAAATACGTTTTTCACCAAAATCTTTCAAATAATATTGGTTGTAATTTTATATAAATGAAAACACTTTAATATTTTTATAATATTAGCGTTGAAAAATTCAAGTATTGCTTTAGGTTTTACATCTGAGTAGAGATTAAAAAGATTAATATCATGTAAGGATGAAAACTCATAAATTTATTGTCTTAATGTTTTATGTTCGAGATGATATCAATATCTTATGTGTGAGTTGACTCATGTCTCATTAGTATTATGTCGTATGTTGAAAGTCTTCTTGAGGGAAGTTTAGACAAACATGATAAACGATGATACAAGAAAGAATATTCATACCATGAAAGCTCGAGGAAAAAGTATCAATGTGAAAGGTTTTGGTGTAATATCTCTTTCATGAATCTTCCTCAAAAAATCCTTCGATTAAAATTAAATACAAATTTGAGTGATTTTGAGAATAATTACAAGATTGAATAAAATGTGTTTGGAAAGTATAATTTTATATTAAAGAATTTGTGTTTTATAAATATGATTTCAATTTTTGTCATGCAAAAGTCATGATTAAAGTACATAAGTTTGTTTTACATTGTACAACTTTAAAGTTTTATTTATTGTATGTTCCTATCATTTATTGTCTTCATTATGTCACAATTGTGTTACCTTCATTCAAAAAAAAAAAAAAAATTGTGTCATCATTATATTGTAGGTGACATTAATTGTCTTGTGGAGAGACCAAATGAGTCGAGTCACAATCAAATCCTGACGTTTAGACTATAATACTCTTAAGTAGAAATAGTTGCATCTTAACTAATAACTATAACTTTTGGTTTAGTTGTAAATGCTCGATCCAACAATTGATATCAAAGCCAAGGTCATGAGTTTGATTCTTAGTAGACTCCAAGTGGATCGAGTTACAATCAAATCATGACGTTTATATTGTTATGCTCTTAAGTAAAAAGAGTTATGTTGCTCAATCAACACATTATTGTATTGTTGTCGTTGTCATGTTGTTGTTATCATATTTATGTGAGAATAAGAGAATAACAATCATGCTTCTCCAAGGGAAAAAATAATAGTTATATTATTATTCTTGTGTTGTCGTTATCGTATGTATAGTCTCGCATGTATAAGAAGAAAAATAATTTCATTTTCTATTCCTTTGTTTCTTTTATTATCAAATTTATATTTGTATAAAATTAACTTTTTTTAATAATTTCAATGAAACACCCATGTTTATTTTTGCTAACCATTGTTATATATTAACAAAAGAAAATTATAATTATTATTATTTAATTTTCAATAATAACTAAACTTACTATGATTCTAAAATTGTTGTTATATATTGTTCCAAGTGTTTTTTCTAATTTGCATTATCACCCATTTAATACAAACTTTTACATTTAATTCCTTACGTGATATATCCTTCAAATGATAGATAGCAAAACAAACAAAAGTTAGAATTAACGAAAAATTAAGTTTGTTAAGACACCCAAAAACAAAGGACTAATTAGACTTAAAAAGATGTTTATGGTCGTTTCTATGTTCGTGTTTACCTACAAAGTTGACATGATGCTAAAAAAGGGATGAAAATCCATGATTAAGCATTGTAGTCGTTATTGAAAAATGAGCACTTGCAAAAGAGAACCTCTTCAATACAAATTCTTTCTCATTCATTTAAGTTTCCATGTGGATCTAATCATTTCTCTTATTAGGGATTATTAAAAAAAATAAAATAAAAGCAGTATATGATATAAAAAGCAAAAAGTCTAAGATTAATATTGATTTAAATACAATTACCAGATAAAATTATTATTAGAGAAAAATAATATATAATAATAAATCATAACTAAGAGGATTAACCTATATCTAAACTATGTACGAAGAGGATTTTTTTTTCCATATTTGTTTCTAAATTTTATCCTTTGAATAACTTATTCTTTTAAATTATATTTTCTGGTATATACACATTTTATGGCTCTTAGTAAATTCTCTCTTAAACTTATATAACTATTCATAATAGAAAATATTACCTACATTAGTTATAATTTTGTAGAACCTAAATAATTTTTTTCATTCTTTTAACAATTATATCAAGAAGGTACATGTTGAAATGAAAAAAAAAAAACGTCACATTAACTTTACACATCTATATTTTAACTCATTTTCACTTGTCTTCTCCCTAAGTCGTGTA
>Ga0214542_1005668_pt1 | contig 23532 bp, 6 predicted proteins | sample CNSS1metaG_FD_160096 | JGI IMG/M metagenome (GOLD analysis project Ga0214542, IMG submission 160096) | Root nodule microbial communities from cowpea collected in UCLA plant growth center, Los Angeles, California, USA - CNSS1 | ecosystem: Host-associated > Plants > Roots > Nodule | place: USA...
ATATATGTGTGTGTGTGTGTGTGTATGTGTGCCCGCGCGCGTGCAGCATACCTAGTGAGGAATTCTGAGATGGGTTTGGAGCAAAGGATTGGAGAAGTGTCACCATTGGCGATGCGGTTGATGTCAGGTTGGATATCCTCGTAGGTTATGACAGGCAAGAGTTTCTTGAACGTTTCACGGTCTGTCTGGCCGTGGAGACCGTGTCTCTTCAGGTACTCAACGTTTGCATTGTTGGAGAGGATTTCGGAGAGGACCCTCTTCTGAACTTGGTCGGCGTTGGCGGTGACATCCTCAATGAAGTCGAGAATTTTCTCGTTTTGCTCAACAAGGTTGTAGTCCCTTGGTGCCTCAGGCATGGTGATGGTGTGGTGGTGTTTGCAGCTAGCTGGCAACACAACAACCTTGTTGCGGTGTGAGTATGTGTTTTGGGAAGGGAAGGAAAGGAAGACACAAGAGTTTGGTGTGTGTGTGTGTGTGTATGAGGGAGAGAGAGAGAGAGAGAGAGAGAGAGAGAGAGAGAGAGAGAGAGAGAAACAGAAAGAAAGAAAGAGAAGAAGAAGACAATGACTCTAATAGTAATAGAAGCTGGTTAGGAAGAAGCTAGGAGATGGTGTTGGGCGTGAGTTGAAAAGAAGAGAGAAAGTGGTTTATATAGAGGCACATGTCAAGCTGGGTTTGCTAGATGCGAAGGACTGGGAGTAAATAGATGTAAAAATGAAGGGTAGAATAGGGAATATGTAGCCGTTTTGTGTCACTTTTTGTTTTCCTTTTTTTTCTATATATCTAAACATTTATAACATGGCAAAGCACACTATACAACATACAACTTCCATGCATTTATGGTCTTGTAATTAGTAGGGCATTTGGGCACGATGGGAAGGACTTTGATTTGGCTTGTTAGGAAAATAATTAATTGGTTTTGGTTTTAGGGAAATTATTAATGATAAAGGGGAAAGAAAAGAAAAAGAAACGTGAAGTGAGAAGAAGGCATAAAAACACAATTTCAATTGGAAATGACTTGGCATATTATTTGAACATGAGTGAATGAATACCATCACCGCTTTTTAAAGATAGATAGATAGATTGAATGGAATCCATGTGCAACATAAAAGGAATGCTTATGGAGTCACTTTGAAATGCTTTGCGGTTGTTGTCAAAGTGCTTAATTAGTAGAAGATTGATAGTCCATATCTTAAAGAGGGGCATAAGATCAAATAATGTGGAATAAAGACAAGCCTATATCCCATTATCCCTTTGTCTCGTATTGGATTGGCCAACCAAAATTCATTATTATTTGTTTCACCAAAATCGCACGAACCCATGTGTCAAAATAACAAACTCTTTTCAATTCTCTCACCAAATTGAAAACAATTATTACGCATACATATTTTGGTTTCCAAAATTTTAATTTAACCACCCATTTTGCACGCGTTTGGGATCACAAATTCGCACTTGTCGTACAAGAAAAACGGCCAAACGCTTTGGAAAAACCTCATTAAAAATGTTTTTAGATAGTTAATTAAATAATTAACCGGCAACATCCGGTAAACACGGTGTTTAAGTAAACCCATGGCCTGCGCGCTTGGAGTGCGGAGGGGGATGTCCTACGGAATACCGGCAGCCACTTACTTAATTAAGTGGTTAGTTACTTGTAATACCGGTAACAAAAAATAACGGCGTTCCTCGAATTTCCCGCGATATTCTGTAGTCAAAGTAGAGCGAGTACTTGGATTGGGAGAGTGAAGACGGGAAGAGATATTGTGTGAGTGGTGTACGGTAAAGTCGTGGGGTTTCTTGTTTAAGAGTACAAAAGATCGCGCCAGCTGGATGCAACACTTGGTAGGTCGACACGTGTAACATTTTCTTCAACCATTCTAATGTTTCTTTGAAAATTAAATTATACTTTTAGTCCCCATTTTGTAGCAAAATTTGAATTTGGTCCCTCAATTATTTTTTATCTCAATTTGGTTTCTATTGTGGGAAATTTGACCCAATCAAGTCTTTTCCGTTAGTGGTGGAGTAACGGTATTAAATGGGGTGATACGTGTCAGCTTCTGGATTTTTTGAATTTTTTATTTTATTTATTTTATTGTTTGATTTTTGATTTTTTTTTATTTTTTATTAATTTTTTTAAAATTTTTAAAAAAATTAAATTTTTGCCACGTGTCAAGCTGACATCGTGCCACGTGGTAGTGACAGTGCCACGTGTCATTATTTGGAAGGTGTCATTTTCTCATTCTCAATTTGGTCCTTATATTTTATTTTTTGTCTCAATTTAGTCCCAATTTTTGTAAAAATTATGCAATTTCGTCCCCCTCCAAATTGAAACAAAAATTATAAAATATTATACAAATATTTTTATTAAATTTGATTTTTTTTATTCAAATTGATATTTTTATTATATATTTTCAATAAAACCAAGTTTTTTTAAATTTGTTTCACATTAAATTTTACTTTAAATTGTTTTCAAATTTTAAATTTATTTGTTTTTTATTGTTACATAAACTAATTAATTTTTTTTAAATTATATAATTGTTATTTTTATACTGACTAAAACATTTGTATAGAAATTATAGAATTTTACACATTTAAAAATATGCAATTATTTAAAATATAAATTCAAATAAAAAATAATATTAAAGTATAATGTAATAAAATATCAATATAATTTATGAATTTTTTTATTAACATTATTTTCTATTAATAACTTTAAAACAATTTTAAATAAAGTTTAACGTAAAATATAAATTAAAATAAACTTAATCTTGTTAAAAATATTTACTTGAAATATCAATTTTGATAAAAATATTTGTGCATATTTATATAAAAATTAAATTTGGTTTCAATTTGAAGAGGGACAAAATTGCACAATTTTTACAAAAATTGGGACTAAATTGAGACTAAAAATAAAATACAGGGACCAAATTGAAAATGAGAAAATGACACCTCCCAAATAGTGACACGTGGCACTGTCACTACCACGTGGCACGATGTCAGCTTGACATGTGGCAAAATTTTAATTTTTTTAAAAATTTTAAAAAAATTAATAAAAAATTCAAAAAAATTCAAAAAAATTCAAAAAAAATTCAAAAAGAATTCAAAAAATCCAGAAGATGACACGTGGCACCCATTTAACACCGTTACTTCACCACTAACGGAAAGGACTTGATTGGGTCAAATTTCCCAAAATAGGGATCAGATTAAGATAAAAAATAATTGAGGGATCAAATTCAAATTTTGTTACGAAAATGGGGACTAAAAGTATAATTAACCTTCTTTGAAATATATTCACTTACAAATTAAAATCAAATTATGTTTCGATTGAGTGAAGATTCAAAAACTTTTTTCGTCACCAGGGATTATTCCTTTGTTCAACACACGAGTAATATTCGTTGTGGTTTAGACATAATAAAATAGATACACATCTTCTTTTAGTTTGAGTTTCTTTTTTATTTTCAAGAATTGAAAATCGAATATTAACTATGTCATTTAATTGATATGAATCTAATTCGAATGTCTTATCTTGAATTCGAACTTTGTACAAAAAAAAGTTATACATGAGTAATTTTCTGGAAAATAAATATCGTAAACAAACACAAAACCTAAAATGAGGATACAAAATTATTTGATTTGTGTAATAATATTAAAAATTTTACTATTATATAAAGATGATCCAGTTGTTTTGGTATACACTTTTCTTTTTCAATTTTACTCTTTAATAAGTAACCTTTACCAATTTTACTCTTTTAAGTAATCGTTTTTTTTTTTAAATTTAACCACTTTTAATAAAACAATATATATATATATATATATATATATATATATAAAATAAATAAATATTATCTATAATAAAATTAAAATTTTATATGTATTTTTATAATTATTATTTTATTATTTTTATAATTTCACTAGTTATTTATAGAAAAGTCTTATATTTTATAATTTGATGAATACCTTTAATATTTTTGTTTAGTAGAAAAGGGACAAGAAATTAAAATGAAGAAAAAAAATAGATTCAAAATTTTTAAACACGGCCATTAAACCTTTGATTAGTGTATATAAATATCAATTAATTATTCTATGAATAAAAGGAAATCAGTTGCATCATTTATCCATGTATCATACTTAACACACGTTATATACTTACGTTAAAATCCAAATTTTATCATTTAATAACATATTTAGATTTGAATAATTAGTAACATGTGTCTCATTAGCACAAATGTTATTCTTTTGTGTAAGAAATATCTCCAAATAGTAAAGACCATCAAGAAGAATATATATACTCAAAGCTTGAAGTTTGAAAATATCTCTCAAACTTACATATAAAAAAATACATTTTATATAGAAAGAGAAACTTTGAAAAGTTTGTTGTATTAGTGTCTAGAGGTTCAAGGGGTCATCTAGTGACTCTTTTATAACTCTTCAACCCTTACTGCAACCTAAGGCTTATCTAACGTCCCTTCTTCACCATGTACAACATCTACTTAAGTCATACATATTTCCTATATCTTACATCATCTAGTGTTCGCTATAACATAAAAGTTGGAAGCATTACAAGAATGATGGAGATTAGCTTCAAATGTGGCTAAAAGTGTGATACTGCTAGAGTCAGCCAAAATTGTGATGCTATTATTAGAGTCGACCAAATTAATGAGTGAAAAAATAAATAAAATAAAAGGAAAAATTTGTGGTTGTTAGTGAGACACTATGAAAATAAGATTTTATCCTAGGTAGCGTTGACCTAGTTGATTCTAAGGTGATTCTTGTTGTATCTTCAGTTAGGTCGACACTTGATTTGGAAAAAAATACTGAGTCAAGTTTATATTTTCCTATTTAAGTTTTCAATTTTCTCTTTTCATGAAAATAATTTGAGATTTCCCCTTCCCTTTTTCTCCCAAGCTCATTTCAAATTTCCCCTTCCCTCTCTTCTCACAAATTCATTTCAGATTCCCCTTCCCTCTCTTCTCCTAAGCAAGCATCTGATTTCTCATTCCACTTCTCCAAAACTAGGTTTCGATTTTCCCTTCCCTCTTCAGCAAAGTTTTCAAGGCATAGATATAGTGTTCCGAGTTGGATTGAGGATCATTGAAGGTTTTTGAAGACATTTTCGTGAATGGAAAGGATAATGGTGGTTGTTGTTGCTCTTCTGGTTCATCAGTTCCTCTATATTGGAACCCTAACATGATGTGAACCCCAATTACACAAGGACTGAATTAGGATCTTTAAGATTAGAACCTTGTAGGAAACTTGGAAAAATAGTGAAAATGTGAAATATAAAAAGGTTGAAATTTCAATCTGGATAGTATTGTGGAAACATCAATCTCTCGAGTTTTAAAACTCCAATTGATGTGATTCCAAAATAGGATGAAAGTTCACGTTCTGAACTATAAGAGAAATGAGACTTTAACAAACTTTTGGTTGACAAACTCCACATAGCGGCACAACAAAATTTTGTTTTTATTTTTTAAATAAAGAGAATAGAGGGGTGCTTTGAAATTTGACCCTAATTTTGAAGGTTGACAGTTTCGTTTTCCACTCTTTTTCCACACTTCTTCTTAGCACTTCTCTCTTCCACTCTTCTTCTTCATTTTCTCTGACAAGAACAACAACGCCTTCTTTCACTCCTCTTCTTGTTTTCTCTGGCAAGAACAACAACATTCTTTTCCACATCCTCTGTCCACAAGGTTCCAATTTAGAAATAAAAAAAGGTGTGCATCTTCTCCTTCCCTTATGTTTCATTTTGTTGTGCGAAAGGAACAAAGTAACCACTTTTGAATGTTCCATTTGGCCATCCTCCGCAAATTAGGGTTTATTTGGTGATTTCGTGGACGATTTGGTTTAGAGTTAATTTTTTGCTTTTGTGTTTAGTGGTAATTGGAATCCCCAATTTTTTTTTTCAAATTGGTTATTGTAGGGTGGTTCTGGTAGGGTTTTATGAGCCTGTTATGAAACATTCACTAATTAGCACTGTCAGTGGGTTTTGGATGAAGAAATGTATACATACTTTTGTGGATAAATGTTGATATTTGATTGCATTTGTAAAGTCATGTCTTATATTTAGGAAAATAGTTGCACTGTGTTTGTCACATAAGTAGTTTGTGTTTGGTACTTAATTCTTTGCAGAATATTTTAGCAGTTGCTACAACCCCTAGTTGTATTTTTTTTTTTGTGGATTCATTTCTATTATGTCATATATGCCATGCTATTGTATATTATTGCTTTGGGGGCATGGGGTTATATACCATATGTCGATTGGTATTTTGTTTATGCTTCTCATTTAATGAAAGTGTTGGCTTCTACTTTGGTAAAAGTATTTTTCTTTTTTTTTGGTGTACTTTGTTTCTGTTTTGTATTAATTGGTTAGTGTTTTAGGTGATCTACAATGAGTAAGGACATCAAAATTGGTAATTGTTCCATTGATAGTAAGGTATGCATGCCTATTATCATACATTTGATTTGTGTTTGAGAATTCCATAAGTGCCCTTACTACAGTTGTTCATTAGCTTTTGTAGATACATTTAAGGCATTCACGTGGAACAAAATATTTTTATTTGTTGTTTATATAATTATTTTTTATTTTCTAACTCATTATCAATCATATGTAATTTTTTCACTATAATTGTATAAATAAATTTTGTTTACTATAATATAACAATTTAATGTAATTGCCATTAATTTATTTTAATCAACATCCAACATATATTGAAGTTCAAAAGAAACAATATCTATGTTAAAATTTTATTATTATTAGTTTAATATTTGTTCTTTGCATGATTTGATAAAGTGATGTATTATAACTTTTATTAGTGTATAAAAAAAAGATTCATTAGAATTTAAAAAATTGAAGTAAACAAACATTTAAAATACATTTTAATTTGAATTTTTTTTCCTTTTATATTTTTTAAAAAATATTTTTAAATATTATCAACTAGGTTCCATTAATGTTTGCAAATTTAATAAATAATTTGGTTTCCATTAAATTTTATTTGGTATTCTAATTTGAAATAATTTCTTCCTAAATATTTGATATCGAAGAAACAACCTTCCTCTTAATATTGAATATTCAAAAATATTATGTTTCCTTTACCGTAATTTTTTATTATTTTATAAAAATTAATTAATTAATATTGAAACAGTAAGAAAACGAGTATGGGTATGGGTACGAGAATTTACCCGTTACCTAGTGAGGATGAGGATGGGACAAAAGTTTAATACCTGTTGGGTTTGGGTATGGGATGGGGCCATGGGGATGGGTATGAGATAGTCAAACTCGTCCCCGCCCCACCTCGTTGTCATCCCTAACCTCGGCCTAGCAAAGCGGCTCTACCCCCTTTGACAAAAGTCATTGCCTCGTGATGTGCCTAGCAACATCGTCGAACCAACGACTTGAAGCCATGTTGGCGTCGACAATGCCTAATTATTTAGGAATGATGAGACTTCCTTCTTCTTCTCTCTCTCTCAAATTGAGAACCACCATGCCCCACTAAGAATGGCACCGCACAGCTCGGAGTCACTACTGTGACCACGTCGAGGTCCTCGCAGCCACCATGGTTCACGGTCGCCTCCACCAGTGTCTTAGCTGTTGTGTCTGATTTTGGTTATGTAGGTAATGGAGGAATGATAGGATGGCGTTGTTTGAATGTTGGGTGAGATGGAGATTTATGTAGAGTGGGTGAAGATATCCCCTGATGTTGTGCACGTGAATGAGCGAGGTTAATTAACAAATGTGTGTGATGAAGACTATAGTGTAGAGTGGTGGTGTTGCTTCAATTTGAAGAAGTTCGATATTAAGATAGTTATGGTATTTGTGTCTATTATTTGTTGGACATGGATGGTGAAGATGAAGGTTAAAGCAATGTGGTGGTGACAAGGGATCGTCTCTTATTTGTTTTGGGTTTTCTGCTTGTGATGTTGGTACAATTGGTTAGAACATGCCTCGATTTTGGAATAATCGAGTTAGAATATCGATGTTTATGTCTTGGGTAAAAACCGAGGCCAAATACCAACTACCTTTTACCTCGTTCTGATTTGCATTAGTGTATGTCTTTCTTTATTCACTTGCGTGGAAAATATTTCTTCCTTTTTATTCTCCTTCTTTTTTTCTATTTTTCTACAGACATTCACTCATGTTTCTATTACTATTTTTTATTAAAATGTTTCGTTATCTTTGATATAAGATTAATCTCCACTTAAATCTTTGATTATTGTGGTGATTGAAATATGATGTAATTTCTATAGTTTAATTATTTTTTTAGTTGAATCTAAAATCACTATAAAGAAGATAAATTTAGTTTCTAAATATTATAATAGGTTAATTATGATGCTATTAGCGTCGGTTTAGCTGTATTTAGTACGACAAAAAAGTTTATTTTTTAAATTAAAATTGTAAAATTATTTTATATTTTTTTATTAAATAAATATTTGTTTTTGCATCAACTTAGTGAAAGATAACTAAAATAATATATTAAAAATAAATAGGGTTAGTGTTGGTTTAGCGGATGCTAATCTCATTTATTTTTAATATTTATACTTATTTATGTTAGCGTCGGTTAAGAAAACGCTAAATATAAATTGTTAAAATAAACATTAAAATAATTAAGGTTAGTGCCAGTTTAATAAACGCTAAACTTATTTACTTTTAATATTTTATTTCTTTAAGTTAGTCTTCCCCATGTGAATGCTAAATATAAAGAAAAAACTAAAATAAATAAAGTTAGTTTTCACTAATCTCATTTATTTTTAATATTTATATTTATTTAAGTTAGTATTAGTTAAGTCAGTGATAAATTATATATTTTGTGCCCATGTGCCACTAGTGGGAAAAGAGGAATCAATGACAACTTATTATGACTAGTGTAGTCCAGTTATCATAATAAGTTGATCGATGACATTCTCATAATAAAAATAACAGTTATTATGACATGTGAAAGGGAACCTGGCAAAATAAGTGAAGAGGGAAACTTATTATGACATGTGTAGTGGTCTTGTCGTAGTAAGTGAAGCGCATGGCACAAATGTAACTATGTTGAAAACTTATTATGTTAGTTTTAGGAAGAACTGCCATAGTAAGACTTTACCATGGTTGTTAGTTTCACACTTATCATAGTATCTTTAAATCCTTTATTTTTGGCACTCTCGTGTTTCACAATCAGTCTTTCATTCTCAAGTTTTCTCACATAATCATTGTTGTCTAGTTTGTTCTCATGTAGTGGCGCCATCGTCTCCCCTTCGTAGTGTCATCGTCTACCATAGTTGTGTCGTCGTCCCCTTCGTCTCACACAGTCGCGCCTCATCTTGTGTCGGCATCCCATTTTTCTCACATAGTGCCACCTCGTCTACCATTGTCGCTTCTTGGTTTGTATTGTCGTGCCCTCATCTTCCATTGTCGTGCCCCGAAAGGTTGGTCATGGTCACGCCCTCATCCTCGAGTTTGGTTTCCACATTACCTGCATCGATACCTCGCTTTTCTCATATGAGTTTCTTCTTTATGCAAAAAATCTCAAACCATTATATTTACTATTTTAATGTGTTAATTGGATGGTGATGTATATCATGTATTATGTTCTTCCACATCCAACATCGGTCAAAGTTGATTGGGAAAGTCTGAAGACTTGCCTCTTTTCTCGATTACCTCTGTCATTCCATCTTAAAAAGGTATTTAGTGTCCTAAACCTAAATCATGTGTTAATTATATTTTTAAGAGTTTGTAGGTGAATCATAAAGAACATGGTCACATGATTTGGTGTGAGATAAGTCATGTTTATGTGTATTTTGCAATGGAGTTGAGTTGGACTTACTATGACTGTTACTCGAATACTTGTCATAGTAAGTCTAACTTACTATGACAGGTTTTTACGGTGTCATAGAAGAGCACATTTTCTATGATTCCTGCAACTATGATGCTAAAATACCTACCATAGTCAATCTTTTTTACCTATTATGAAATGTCTTGTGTATAGTAGTGTGCGTTCTTTATATTGAATATAGACCATATATTACTTTTAATTTAATGGTTTAGATTTAAAGATGAAAAATCTACTCATTTATAATTTTCTTCTCTCACTTTCTATATAAATCTCATCAAACCTCATCTTCTTCATTAACATTTATAAATCTTCTCACACTTATATCTTTTATCCACACTTATCTCTTTCACCTACATTCATCTCTTTCATCAACATTCATCTCACTCATATTTATTTCCACCCACATTCACCTACTCTTTTTCTTTTTCTTTTCCTCATCTCATTCATCCATATTCTTCTCTTCCTCTTCTTCATCCACATTCTTCTCCTTATCTCCTTCACTCATACTCATTTCTTCCATCCATATTCATCTCCTTTGTACACATTCACCTCCTTTATTCATTATATTTCTTTTCTATTTCTTTTTTGTTTATATTTGTTGAATATAGAGGTACTGTACGAAATGGTTTATATTTGTTGAATATAGAGGTACTGTACGAAATGGTTTTTTTTTTTGGAATTTATTATCATTAGCATCAACCAAGGCGATACTAAAATAAAAAAAACTAACGTCGACGTGGCCAACATTAAATTACTTTAGTAAAACAATCAAATTAAAAATTAGTGACGAGTTAGCATTTGCGAAGTCGATACTAGATAAAGTTGGCCTTAAAGGGTGATGCTAACGAATTAGTGTTCATGATCTTAGAGTCGCTTGCTCATGTGACACAAATACGACGCTAGAAATAATTTAGTGTAGACTTTTCCTTGCTAGCTTAACCAAAATCCAATGTAAGTTTTGTTTATTTTTTTAAGATGGATATGAGAGAATAAATTTAAGTTGATTTGAGGGGAAATAAAGACAAAAATGAGGTTGTTTGGATTAAGGAAAAGATTACGAGAAATGAAGGAAAATGAGAGACACTAGTGCAGGGAAGAAAAACGACAGCGGTTATTTTTAACTTTTGACTTCGGGTTCGCACCCGAGGCATATACTGTCGAGGTAAAAAGATACTTCTTTATGCCTCGGTTATCAACCCGAGGCATATTGCATAGTTACTGCCTCAGTTTCCACCAACCGAGGCCTAATTGTGTACCAGAAATAAAATAAAAAACTCGGGTCTTCACTTTCCTCATTACCTGTGGGTGCTTCAATCACACTGAGAAAAAAAGAAACAGTTGCGAAGCATTGAAAGATTAAACTTAGAGAAAATACCACGGATTCTGATGGAGGTAAAACAATAATTCTATTGCTGGAATGAAAAGAAAAAATGGCATCTTTGTGATTCAATCACTGCCAATAGCATAATTTTTAACACAAACATAAGCCCAGAACATGGAATGGCATCAACAATGACAAAATGGCATAAACATTCATTCTTAAATCTGACCTCAAATTATCAACATCAATCAATATCACAAACCATAGCAATGGCAATTTCATTTACTTCCATCAATAAATAAAAGCAATTAAAAGACCCAACCAGTAGCTGATTCTTGTAAAGCAGCCCATTAAACACCAGATCTGGTGACGATGAACTTCATGCTCGGAGAAGACAAAGATGCAGCGGCGTCGGAACAATCTCGTCGACAGTGAAGTGGCAGTGTAGCGGCGGTGCAGGCGGAACGAACGACGCACTTGAAGAGTGGTGATGGTTGCTCGAAGAAGAAGATGCAACGGCGGCCCCGAAACAACCTCCCGTGGCGGTGTAGCGGCGGTGCAACGGCGGTGTAGCGGCGCTGCAGCGGTGGTGAAGTCGAAACGAACGGTTGGCGTGTAGTGGAAGAGTGGAAGCTGCGTGTGGGTTGCTCGGAGAAGAAGAAAATCGCAAGTGTTGCTGCTGCAGTGAAAAGATTTGGGGTTTTTGTTAACCCTACAATGCAATACTGCCTCGGTTAATTTGAAACCGAGGCATATGCTTCTTATATGCCTCGGTTGGCAGGAGGACCGAAGCATAAGGTCCCTACTGCCTCGGGTATAAAAGAACCGAGGCATAAAATGTGACTTTAATTACAAAAATGCCACTGCGTGTTTATATGCAGCGGGTGCGCAGGAACTGAGGCATATACTGCGAGGTAAGAACTCTTAAATGTACTAGTGAGAAAAGTTTATCAAAGTTAGTAAGAAATGTAATAGGTTTTATTTTGTAGGTTAAAAAAATTAATTGATAAAATTGGAATATTATCATTTTTCCCTAATCATAAAATTAATTTAAAATAAAATGTAATAAGTGTAAATTATATTTAAAAAAATATTTTAACCATATATAAAATTTTTATACAAAATATATAAAAATGGTATAAAGTTATAAAAAATTGTATAGTTATTAATATCTCAAAAAGATCTATATAAAAATCTATAACAAATATATTTATTTTTTAAATTAAATAATTTGCCACATGTCCCAAACAAAATGTTGACATGAATCATCATTTGCCATGTCAAAGAAAACACTAACGTTGTTAGCCATTGAAGACTGATTCCATGAATTTCGATAGGATAAGGACCTAATTATACCAAACATTGAAAGATGGACTAAAACCAAAATCCCATAATAGTTTAGGAACAAAAAACATAGTTAAAGTACGCATAAAATAATGGTAATGTAGTTTAATCCACATTACTATATATATATATATATATATATATATATATATATATATATATATATATATATATATATATATATATATATATATTCTTTCTATTACCACACACAAACGCACAAAAAGAATTTTGTCTATATTTATTGATGAGTCCAAGATAGGAAGCAATATGCCTGTGTGAAATGAATCCATGGAGGTAGAAGGCATAAAAGCAAGGAGTAATGGAGAGGAGAAGGTTCGGTCATGTGAAATGATGAAGCTCTCAAGTGAAGTTAGAGCAACATTCAAGGAAGGAGGCTAGAGGAAGTCACAAAGGGGAAATCTAACCTAAGTTGATTCACAAAAGGAGATTAGTCTGGAGTCATCTTAACAACATAACTCTCTATAATCATGGATGGTTTTATATGACCTAAGGTGTTCTATTTATAGGAGAAAAGGAGAGCAAAATGTCTTCAAAAAATTGGAGGAAAAAGTGGTTTAGAAGATTGTATTTGGAGCCAAAAGAGTGCATGTTAGAAGTGTGACTTGCCACCTAAGCAAATCACATTCTCCTTGTCGGTAAAAACCCTAATCTTTATGCGTCTCACTCCTTCGCACAAAATAAGGCCTCAATCTTCTTGGTCCAAAACACCTTTTAGGCCCACAAGCTCATCTTGACCTAATTACATGGTCTAAAGAAAACCCTATACTACTGGGCCCATAATACATAGTCCAAAATTAAACTCTAGTCTAATATTTATAAATACAAAGTCCTAGGCTAGGTCTTCACATCATCCTTAGCCCAGATAAACTTTAACTTGGGTTTGTCATGCTTAGAGGAGATTCAATCTTCTTGTATCCTCCTAGTCATAGTTCTGGTTGAAGGTCTCTTGATTAGAGGTATGCCATCACGTGCCTTATTTTTAAAAGAATCTAATTGTATATAGTATAATGCATGTTTCAACGATATTATAAAATGTCTTACATGGTAAATAATGTTTTTTAAAATTAAAAGGTAAACAATATAGGTGTCATCTAGTTTATATAAATTGTAACTCATGATTTGAGATCCATAGATATTCCGAAAATATAATAGATTTGTAACATGAATATTATTGAGGACAAATGACAAATTATATGAGTAAGTGAAACGTATGTTCACATTGAAAACGAAAGTCGTTTTTCTTACACAATTAATTATCTGTTTTTCATACTCGAAAGCAGTGGATACTTTAGTTTAGTAAATTGAGACATTTGTCTAAGTTCAATTTGTTATAATTTATATGATATACATCATCCGTATCTAATAATATTTAAACTTGGTAAATTATTTGTAGAAAATATTTTGTCATAATCATTGATTATAAGGACACATTTTATCGCATGAAATAAATGGATTCACGACTTTAGAAGAGTCATATAGTTCACACAGTATGAACTCGTGAATCGTGATAAAAGAGAAGATTTCTCAAATTAATTTGTCTAAGTATAGTTAACCTAACTGTGATCGAAGGCAGACAAAACTGAAAATTTTGGACTCATGATTGTCGTACATGCATAACCATTTCAAGGTCTTTGTTTGTATTTTTTTCCCCAAAGAATTATTTTTCATCAGAAAATTCCTATCCAATCAAATAGAATTATTATATATTTTTAGAACATTTAATGCAGTTGGTCATTGCTTGTAGTTGAATTAGTAAGAATAAAAAAGATGAGTAGAAAAGTTTAAAGGAAAGTTGGGTAAATTTGAATTTTAAAAATAACCATATCTTTCTTTATGTGATTTATAATTATGTTGTAGCATTTTAAAATTATATTTATATAAATAATTCGCATCATATTTCTATTTTCATTTCTTCTTTTTATTTATCTGATCTCAGTTTTACTTATTTTTTCTCACCGTATTCCTTCGTTTGTATAGAAAAAGAGTTGTTATAAATATGTACCACACCTAGCTGGCCTAACTAAACACACTTCTCATCCTTTGCTGCTATAACTATACCGATAAAGAATGGGGGACTGGTGTACCACACCTAGCCGGCTTAGCCTGATTATAGCCGTAAAACTCGTCTACATAGCTTCCAAAGACGCAAATAATTACCAGGTATGAACGAGTAACAGTACCCGACCTAAGTCACTAAAGGGTAACCGGCCTAAGCTACTAACTTAGGATAATTAAGCAAGAACATGACAAATTCAGAGCACTACCAACAAGGCCCCTAAGGGCCCACGATAATCGAACTAAGGGGCCTAGCCTAAGACCCAGGACCACCTACGGTCCAAACAGGGGCCCAGTCCATGACGTGGCTAGACATAATTAATAATCTATAAATATGTATGGACCCCAGCAATTAAAGATATACATTCATTACTCCTCTAATTACGAGATTTGATTTTCTGAGAGTTATTTGCTGACTTGAGCGTCAGAGTCTCTTTCGCAGGTAACTCCTCTCGGGTCCAAACCGGTCCACACCGAGATACTCACAAATGACATATAGCAGCCGGGAGGAAGCCTATTGAGAAGATTGCGAATTGAGATAAGATAACGCTTGTGTCCGACATATCTTATTTGTTCTCCGCATGAACAAAATATAATTTATCTTTAAATTGTAAAGCAAATAAAATTCAGAATATATGCCTTAATATCTAAGCTTCGTAAGTTTCAAAATCATTTCTTCTTCTTTCTTCTAGATGTGTTGCATTACAGAGGAGGTTGCATAGATCGGCAGAGACCGACAAAAAGAGAAAGAAAGAAGAAAGAAGAAAGATATATTTTTGAAGAACTAGAGTCGATGGATAAGATTAAAATTGACATGAATAAATGAAGTGTAGTTATTAAGATTGAAAAGTAGGGTCGTTGAATGTGTGTATAGTTTTTGTTTGTGTGTACGTTGCTTTGAATTTAGTGAGATAAGATGACTTAAGAAGCAGGGAAAGAACCGACCATTAGGTATTGAAAAGCAAAGTCAAAAATAAAAATGATACGAAAAGTGATACAATAATAATACTTGAATTCTGAAACTGTATGTGTAAGTATGTCTGCTGTTTTACTTTAAGAAGCAACACGTACGTACGTAATTGGCAAGCCACAAGAATAACACATTTTTTCTTTCTTCCCAAAAAAAGATCATCATCCTAAATTCAAAATCCCCTCAATTTCTCTTCTTGGGGTCAATAATTTTTGCGAATTCATCTACTTCACAACCCTCCCACAAAAAGCAAAACCTATATTCAAACACCTCCTCATAATTAACCAATTCCAACAATCATAATATTGCTCCAAAAAGGTCCATGATTCAACTTCAAGATCAAACCTAATGCGACAATTCCTTCTCTAAACTTAATTACACCTATACTCCCAGTAATTATTATCAATACCTTTGAAAAACTTCTCCTAAGTCCTTCTAGAAAAAAAAAAGTTGTTCCTCCATAAATCGAATATTGTTCAATAACAATTTTAAAAGTAAAAATTTGACTTTTATTTGAAGAGTGAAAAATAAAGTAAAGAAAGAAAAAGAAGGCAGAAAGTAAAGTTGTTTGAATTAAAAAGGAAGAGAAATGAAAGGAAAATTTGTAATTAATCTGATCGATATAATAAAATAATTTATTTTTCTATATTATGTATTAAAAGATAATTTATTAATAAATTTTTAAAAGTAATATTTAGTATCAAAATATTATCAATGTATTATCAAGTAATATAATAAGCTAATTATTTTTATTTATTTGTAACACATAATAAAAAATATCCATTGATAATATTAGTGTCTGCGCATCTCATTGTCGTCATAGTTTCTCATATATATATATATATATATATATATATATATATATATATATATATATATATATATATATATATATATATATATATATATATATATATACATATATATATATATATATTTATATATAAGCATATTTAATTATGGTTCAAAAAATATGAAAATATGTGTGATCTTGAAGCATAATACGTATGAAATAAATAAGTAGCGCGATACTTAAGGCAAAAAGATATTTTATAATAATGTCGCACAAGGTGGATCTTAAAACTCACGATGAGTCATTTTCTAGCAAAACTAAACTTAAGACGTAAGCCATCATACAACAAACCATTTTTTTTTTGTTTTATTTTCATGTGAAATATAAGCAAGTAAATTTGAGTCGTCAAATCATATTTATGTTGTCAAAATCAAAGAAAAATTGTTATAATTGACTATATTTACAAAAAGTTGGAAATGACCATTCAGTGCACCAGCCCTACAAAGGAAGGGCTGTAATAAATATAATGTCTCTTACAGAAAATAAAAAAAAAACTAAAACTTGTGCTGTTTGGATGACAAATCATTTATGACCATTATGTAGACTTCAATTTTGAGGAAATATTTAATGTACTTATATTTTCTTTTTTGAAAGGTTTATTTTCTATACATTATTAATTAATGGGACATTTGTGATATATATATATATATATATATATATATATATATATATATATATATATATATATATATTCATATCATTTATTGTTAATTAACTGTAAAAATACTTTATGTGCATATCATTTACTGTTAAAAGTTATGTTTTTCTGGTTCAATTTATTAAAAAAACTTATATACTACAGAATTATCTCTTCAGTTACTTAACACAGTTATATATACATTATTTGAACACAAAATAATGTGTTACATTGAATCAATTATAAACTAAGTAATGCACGATTTAACAAAAATATTAAAAATGAAATAAAAAAACAATAAAATAAGAAAAAGAAAACAAAAAACAAAAAATTATCACCTCTTGGACACCTTTTCTACAGGATGAAAGAAAAACATTTGAAATAGATGACTCTATTATACTACAATAGTAATAACTATATCCTTAATTCATTAAACTATCCCAAAATTGGCAAATTACATATTCATTTAATTGTCAAATATACAATTTTGAACATGAATTTGGTTGTAAAAGAACAAAATCATATTATCCAAATAACACGACAACGTTGAATGTTAACTCCAACAAGCCATATAATACAAGATTTGATGAATTGAAGTCAAATTTTACTATACAAATAGATAGGAATAGTAAATAATAAGCAAGAAAACGATAATGGATGGAAATTAATTAAGTCAATACCTAAATTTTTATAGTGATTAAAAATTAAAATGAGAGATACATGTGGATATGATTACTCTGCTTAGTATCCAGGGTCCCAAGAAGGGTAAAAGAATCTGCATGATAATGACATAGAAGCGTATCGTATCATATCTCATTCCTAAGAAAATAGAAACAAAAACACACACACACATGTGGGTGATCGAAGATTGAGGGGGTAACTCATGAACCAACCTCCATTATTTTTCCTCAATTTCGGTACCTAACATATCCTTTAGAAGTTCAATTAGGTTATATATATTAAGAGTCAACCACACAATTTATATGCTTCACGCACATACACTATATTAATCCCACGAGCTTAATTAATGTCCTATGTACTACACGGCATGTTAATTTGACCATTTTTTCCTAACCTCCAATGTTGGACTCCAACATCATGGTTTTTCAGTTTTTCATGTTTCCCAAAAGTGTGGTTGATTCGCCCTTCAGAAATCTATCTATGATCTTGAGTTCAACACATGCACTTGCATAATAATTTAACCTTTTCCTTGTTGGAAATTACATGATTTTTCTCGTATTCAACACATAAACAAAACACTTGCCCACAATTTATTGCTTGAAAGTGGAAAAATGTTTAAATTATATTTGCATGTATTGACCACTACTCGCAAGTTGCAGCTCAGCCATATTCGAAGAAGGCTACAAAAATATAAAATATTGTTAAAAAAATGTTCATTTGTTTTTATAATAAAATGTGAGTTCGATGAATTTAATGAAGTACGTGTATTGTATGAATAATAAGGGCTTTGACATTGAAGCAAGAATCCAAAGTTCATTATTTCGAAGCTGTCAACTTGTTATTTGTATAAGCTAGTTGGCTAGAATCAGTCTCTTCAAATTTCACTTCTAGTGTATCCCATAAGAAAAACAATATGCATTTTCTTCTTCGGGTGTTTTCAAATCGTTTTTTTATTCTATAGATTGTGATGTTGTTTTAAAACCTATATATTCTTTGCTTGCACTGTATAACATCTTGGAATTGTTTGCACCTTTTACTTCCATTAAGCAAAATCTACTGAGTACTTTTATAATTAAATTTCACAATCTTTTTTAAAAAAATAAAGGAAAAATAAGAAAAAGAAAGTGAGATAAAATGATAAAAAAAAAGGAATAAACATGAAGATACTTTTATAAAACTTGTGATAAACATATAAATACCACTACTCAAATTCAAATATTTATCTTTGAATAAGAAAGAAACACTACTACAAAACAAAAGTATATACATATGATAAAAGAACTCGTTTTCACACTATTCTTGGATGTTTTGAACGGATATACTAAAGCTAAATTACATGAGAAAAATGTGATAAATTATTAGACATTGAAAATGTGATTTTGGAAAAGTGGGGTTCTTTAATTTGAAACCATAAATGGTGGGCGATGAAGTATAAATTAGAATGGATAAAAAGAAGGATGATCGAGAGAAATAAATTAGAAAGAAGTGACGCAAAAAAGAGGAAGTGTATTTACGATGGGAAAAATGAAATGAAGTGAAAGAAAAGTTTATGTTGGGCGATCCCTGAGAATATATCCACAATTTGCCACGTCAAGATATCACCACCGAAAGTGACAATCTGCATATCCTATATGAATCTGCACATACCCTAAAATCAAGAGGCACTGTCTCTAAAACCATTCCCCATTCATTCCTAGTAGTTTTTCCAGCATTTAGGTTAAATTTTAGTTTTTTTTTTGTTCATTTTTATGGTTATGAAGCTTTCAATTTCATTCATTTATTTAAGAAATTAATAGCTCATTTTTATTATTGAAATGTTAGTTCTTTGATTTTGATTTACACTCTCTCAATTTTGTTTTCACTCTTAAATTTTGTCCTTCTATTTATAACGTTACTAGTTTTTTTTGTGACATATTAGGCTTTTTGTAATTCGTATCCACTTTAAGAAGAAACAAATGAAAAAGATTAAATAAGTTCATTTATCAACTTATATTAGAGTACAGATGAATTAAAAATTAGTTGTTACCTATTGGTTATAGAGAATTTTATTTTATTTTCCTTTTCTTTAAAAGTGTTTGTGAAATCCATTTATTTAAATTATTTTAAGGTAATGAGATAGCTTTAATATTTTCCGCATATATACTAGAATAATTTTTAAATTCACTAGCATAAATCCAGACACGATAGTATCACGCATGTGTGTACGCATTTTTTAAATATGTGAAATATTATATTAGTAGATGATGATATTGTAATGTTATTAAGTTAATATATAAAATAAAATTATATTTATTAAAAATAAAGTGAAATATATTATAAAAGATTAGAGAATAATATTTGATAAATAAAGAAAAAAGAGAAAAAGTAGAGATAGACGGTTTTATAAATAACGTGTAAAAGTAACGGTCAATTTTCAAAAATTTAATAAATAATTAGATTTTAAAGGATAAAATTGGTATTTTGAAAAGTGCACACAAAAGAGGAAATCCTCTTTATATATTGTTATAAATAACTTTAAAAAAACACGTTTATTATATTTAAAAATTCATCTATAACCATATATTTAAAAAGAAATGGTCAAAATGAGCTAAAAACTAATGTAAACACATGTATAACCATATATTTAAACACATGTATAACCATATATTTAAAAATTCATCTATAACCATATACTTAAACACATTGTAATTGGTATATGAATCATGAAAACTAATGTAAAAGTTTGGAATAACATGCTACACAAAAATTGATGTGCGGAGACCCAAAATTTAACAATTCCACATAAAAAATGTGAATGAAACAAGAAGTACAATAAAATTGGTATAAACAGCACCAATGACCTATTCAAAATAGTTAAAATGACCAAAGGAGCCTAAGGAATAACTCAAAACTGAAATCTTACTTAAAACTCAAAATTTCACTACCTAAAACCTCTAAAAACACCCTAAAGCTACGCTAAAACTAAGTTTATGCTAAAGTATGGGTAGAACTACCACTAAAATACCTCGACAAGCTTAAAATGACATAATAAAACTTAATCCTAAGTCACAAACTATCTCCTAAATGATTTATCAAAAATCACGACCTAAAACTAAGACTAGTCTACAAAATTGACCCTTTTGTGTATGCATGTACTAAGCTAACCTATGGAAGTTTAATCTAACTATCCTAACATGTTTCTAATGGCAAAATATGAATAGAAAACATCTCACACTGCTAAAACTGACTACAACTCAAAATCTAACTACCTAAGACCTAAAACTACCACTAAACTATGCTAAAACTCCAACAATTTAGAAATTAAGTAAACTAGTGCACATAACTCTTATAGAACTACTTGGAGAAGTTCCAATTATCCAAAGAAAGGTTGAGAATAGATCATAACTCAGAATTAACATGCTAATTCGAATTTGCCTAGTAAAAACCCTAAAATGAACTAGAAATGGTCAAAATGAGCTAAGACATCCCAAATAAGGAAATATGAAGCAATGGAACAAACACATTGTAATTGGTATATGAATGATGAAAACTAGCGTAAAATTCTGGAATAACATGCTGCACGAAAATTGATGTGTAAAGACCTAAAATTTAACAATTCCATATAAAAATGTGCATAAAACAAGCAGTACAATAAAATTGGTATAAAAAGCACCAAGGACCTATTCAACAAAGTTAAAATGACCAAAGGAGCCTAAGAAACAACTCAAAACTGAAATACTACCTAAAACTCAAAATTTCACTACCTAAAACCTCTAAAAACACCCTAAAGCTATGCTAAAACTAAGTTTATGCTACCACTAAAATACCTAGACAAGGTCTTAAGAAAACTTAATCCTAAGTCACAAACTATCTCCTAAATTATTTACCAAAAATCACTACCTAAAACCAAGACTAGTTTACAAAATTGACCATTTTGTGTATGCATGTACTAAGCTAACCTATGGAAGTTTAATATAACTATGCTAACATGTTTCTAATGGCAAAATATTAATAGAAAACAACTCACACTGCTAAAATTGACTACAACTCAAAATCTAGCTATCTAAGACCTAAAACTACCACTAAACTATTATAAAACTCCAACAATTTAGAAATTAAGTAAAGTAGTGCACATAACTCTTATATAACTACTTGGACAACTTCCAATTAACAAAAGAAAGGTTGACAACAGATCACAACACAGAATTAACAAGCTAATGCGAATTTGCCTAGTAAAAACCTAACAAATGAACTAGAAATTGGTCAAAATGAGCTAAGACTACCAAATTGGCAAAGGAAATGTTAAGCAATGATGCAAAAACAATTTAATTGGTATAAGAATGATGAAAACTAAGCTAAAAGTTAGGAATAACATGGAAAACGAAAATTGATATATGGATGCTAACTTGTGTGACTTAGTTTATACATAACTAGTCTAGTTAAAGAACTTCGTTTATGTTTTTTTCATTGAATTAGAGTGACTAACTCGTGTGGCATATTTTGATGCAGAAATAGTGAACCAAGGGCAAAAAAGGTTACAAAAACAATGGCAAAAGATGCACTAAATTGGCTAAAAATTTGGTAAGTTGACCATGAGTTGACTTTTATAATATTCAGTCTTAAAGCTTGTACTAGCTATTGGAGACTCAAAGAGGCATTAAATTGAACTTGTGTTGAGGTAGAGAAACAACACAGATGGTGGGAAGTGAAATCAATGAACTAGATTTTAGGTTTTGAGTGTGATATGCACATTTAAGGTTTTCTAGACTACCTAGAATTAGGATTTTTATTCTCCACTAGTTCTTTAGGAAAATTCACTATTTTAGTAACTCATTAGCATTATATTAATCATGTCTAGATGTTAGAATCATGCATTTGCACACTGCTACACGTTTTGACCCTTGATCATACAAGTATATGCATAATTGGCTTACTTTTCTTACTTGAAAGTGGGGTTTGGATAGTGATTTCGTGAAACTATGATTGTTGGAGGGTCCTCACTGTTTATTTTACCTATTACATCATGAAACGTGTTCAAAGCATTTACAACACTTGAAACTCATTTTTTGTCTTCATATGCATTTTAGGCACTCTTTACAAGCCATTTTGCACTCACTTTACTTGTTTCATCTTTGATTTTGCTTTTCTATGAATTTGTATGATTCTTTGCAATTTAGTATGTTGGTTTAGTGTATAGGATATCCTTGAATCATCTATGATTCAATTTCATGCATTTTGGAAGTTTTTACCCATTAACTAGTTTTTATGTTCATATGTTTCTATATAATTAGGTATTTTCGACTTCCTTAATATTCTGTACAAACACTTGTGTTTACACTCAATATGCATCATACTTTACATTTTCAAATGGTTAAACTATGGATGGAAGCTTCACATTTATTCAAAACACAAAATCTGCACCAAATTTCTTATGCTGTAAAAAATGTGCACAAAATCTGCACTAGTTTTTTGAATGTGCTGCCAAGTTTGGTTCAACACATGATTTTGAGAAATTGGAGCTATAACACTGCATTTCATCAAACAGTTTTTTATATTTCATTAGTTTACTACAACTCTATTTTTAGCTTATTATGAAATGCATTCTAGGTTTGATTGGGTGAAATTTTGCACTTCTTTTTAATTGAAGTGGTTATCCTAGTTTTCAGCATTCTTTTATCAATTTGACTTTGTGATGAGTGCGTATTTTTGCCCTCATTCAGTGTTTAATACTAGGTATTTAATTGAATTTATGTGCTTAAAGAGTGATTTAATTGATAATTATGATAATTAGGTTGTTTGAGCTTGTGCGATAAAAATGTCTTAAAAAGTGATTTTTAGCTGCATAAATTATTTTTGGAT
>Ga0214542_1005669_pt1 | contig 23524 bp, 15 predicted proteins | sample CNSS1metaG_FD_160096 | JGI IMG/M metagenome (GOLD analysis project Ga0214542, IMG submission 160096) | Root nodule microbial communities from cowpea collected in UCLA plant growth center, Los Angeles, California, USA - CNSS1 | ecosystem: Host-associated > Plants > Roots > Nodule | place: USA...
TATATATATATATATATATATATATATATATATATATATATATATATATATAAAAGAAAATATTTCATTAATAATTAATTGTAGTAATAAAAAGTTATTAATCAGAATGATTTAGATACTAATTTACTAAATAAAAAATTATTAGTTACTAAAATAGTGATAATTATAAATAAAAAATTATAATTAGTCGTTAAATTGATCATTAATTAATTAGATACTAATTTATAAATAAATTTATTTGGTAGCAAAAATCTTGATATCTAACATTTAGTGACCAATTTTCTGTAGTAGTTAAATTTTTAGAAACCAATTTAGAGATTAATTATATTTTTCTATTTATAATATTGACAATAACAATAATTTTTTATTTTGTTGGTATTTAAATTTGTTACTACAATTGGTTGTTAATAAGACATTTTCTTGTAGTGATATATAATATTTGCTTACATATGTATTTTATTTTAAAATTTAAATTTAAATTATTAAAATATGAAATTTCTATAATTATAACTTTTTATTATTTGTTGACATTGAAGAAAATAAAATGTATCTAAAATTATATATAAAATCATAATTTGTTATTGAATTTAGGAAAAAAAAGTCATTAATATGTAATGTATCTTAAATGTGGTCATAAATAACAAAGTTAATCTAAACAAAAAATAACATAATATAAGAAAACATACGAATGAAATAAATAATTAATCTTCAAATAATGGAATCTATAAGTGTTTGTAGATTAATTACTAATATACTCCACGAATATATTTTAAAATTGATTATATTATTATATTTTCTGTACTTTAACTTTATAAAGATAATATGTTTTCTTTTTCAAATACAAAAAATAGTACAAACAAAGTTAAAATTGTTCTTTATTATCCTATTAATCATCCAAAGCAACTTAACATTTTTTTTATTAAACGATTTTATTAACAACTTTTTATAATTTACAAATAATATGAGCCAACAACTACTTATTTGAATACTTCAATTGTTATAAGCTATTTTCATTTTTGTTTTCAAACTTTCAAACTATAACTTAAAAAGAAAAATATACAACTTATATAAAAGGTATAACATATTTAATTACTAAGATAATTAAATAACCTGGAAGAAAATAAAATAACCTAATATAAGAAAATATACAAATGAAATAAATAATCTTCGAATAATGGAATCTATATATCTCTAAATTAATTACTAAGATAGTCCACGAATATATTTTAACATTGATTATATTATATTTTCTGTACTTTAACTTTATAAAGATAATGTTTTTTTTTTCAAATAAGAAAAATGAGTATAAACAAATTTAAAATTGTTCTTTATTATCTTATTAATCATCCAAAGCAAGTTAACATTGTTTTTTGTATATACTTTAGGTAAGACCCTAAAATTATAATAATTAGAAAAAATAAAAAAAATAAAGTGATAATTAATTATTTTAAAATATTTATTTAAAAAGTTATTAATTATGTGTGTTGTTATTAGAAAAATTACATAAAATCCCTTAAGTGTATCTAGGATTTTAAGGGTGAGTGCAAAACCTATAAATATAAGTACTAAATAAAATTACACTTCATGAGAAAGAACATGACATATGGAGAAGTTATGACGGTTTACATACTAAATCCAATTAAGGGAAACTAATATTTTGTTTGTTACTTGTATGTGGAACAATAATATTTTGGTATTTCATGAATATTTTAACTTACAAGTATTTGAGTGCATGGGTTCAAAAGGAGATTTTTATGAAAGTGAGCATGTTTTTGTTATTTGTGAATGTATGTTTGTAATTTATTCCACCATAGTTGGGGAAACAATCTTATTAAAGTGATGTGTTCCACTTTTGGTCATAAAAGATACTTTAAGACGATATATTCCACTATAATCACTATAGTTGGAGGGACTATCTTTGGATGTGTTCCACGTAAAACTTAGAAAAGTGAAAATTTGGGATGTTACATTTTAAAAGATTTTATTAACAACTTTTTTTTATTTACAAATAATTTGAGCCAACAAATACCTATTTAAATACTTCAATCATTAGATACGTTATTTTCATTTTACTTCAAAATTTTCAGTTATAACTGAAAAATAAAAACATACAGCTTATATGAAAGGTATAACTTATTTAATTACTAAGATAATTAAGTAACCTATAAGAAAATATAAATAATCTAATATAAGAAAATATACAAATGAAATAAATAATCTTCAAATAATGGAATCTATAAATGTTTCTAGATTAGTTACTAAGATAGTCCACGAATACATTTTAACATTAATTAAATTATATTTTCTGTACTTTAAATTTATAAAGATAATATATTTCTTTTTCAAATACAGAAAATGAGTATAAACAAATTTAAAGTTGTTCTTTATTATCTTATTATAATCATCCAAAGAAACTTAACATTTTTTTTATATATACTTTAAAGATTTTATTAACAACGTTTTTTTTATTTACAAATAATTTAAGCCAACAAACGCCTATTTAAATACTTCAATCATTAGATAATATACATACAACTTATATAAAAGGTATAACTTATTTAACTTTAATTACTCTTCAATTAATAACTTGTTGATTAATCATAACTATTGTAGTCTTAGTTTTAAACCATCTTCTCCATCCAAATCCTTGATCATACGAAAGAAAAGTCTCAAAAAGGGTGATTGTATTATGAGCAACAAGAGTACCACTAATGTGTCATTTACAATATTTCTCCTCAAGATTATGTTTTTCCTAACAAATGCGATTATATGATGAACCTGATCACCAATAACGTGTCATGCACACATAATAAATTAGAAGAACATTTTTCCTAAGATGTTTTTGATAATGTCTGCATGTAGAATATTTGTGCACGTCATGCCACAGTACATTGTTAAACCACGTACGATACCTATATAAGGATGCAAGAAAGTTCATGTTAATGTTAAAGTTGGCATAAAATGTGGTCATTCAGCCACCTGTATCTATATATGTAACAGAAATTAATTGCTTCCACACTGCACGCGGAAGTTAAGCAACAGAACTTAAATCAATCTACAAGAATTAAAACAAACAAATAAACACATTTTTCTTCAAACTAAACCAAAACGCTTCTTCCTCTAGATATGCTTCCTTCTTCTTTTCCTAGTACACACGTGACATATATGAACATTATTATAACCCTTCTTTTCTTTTTGTCAGCATTAATCAGTATTTAGTGCAAGGCATAGAAATAAACTCTTTTGCTATTATTATAGGCTGCATATAAATACAACACACATTGGTGCACCGCTTCACGATATTGTGATATAAAGTATAGGATGTGGAGAGGGATTTCACAGTTGTAATCACAAACGATACTCGGTGAGATCATTATAAATTGATTGGAGTTTTGTCTCCTGAGATTATTAGGGACACAGGGAAATCATAGATCAAGAGGGTTTCAAAGCTGTGTCTCTGAAAGTTGAAGGTGGACATGGATCATCAAGAGATAGCAGACATAGAGTCTCAAAATGTCGATACCCCCCCTGACGTATCCCACAAAGTAAAACGTCAAGTAACTCTTAAGGTATGCATGCATCTCAAAATCTCCCTCTATTTTCCCCTATAATGAAGTTCTTGCCTGGTTTATACATTTCAACAAGTGGCTGCATATTTTTTTCATGTTTCTGTCATAATGAGTCGTTCTGATATGTATTCACGACCCTGTTGATTATTAGTCTTTTCATGGCTTCTGATTCTGGATTGTACTGTTTTGAAAAGAGGAAAACACGTGCACAAGCACATGGCACACTTTTTTCTTCAGCTTTCTCTTCCATTCATGGTAGAATGAAATGGTTATGTTGAGTTTTTGTTGATGATTTGTACAGTTTGATGACGTTGTGTACAAAATTAAGACAAAGAAAGGTGGAATATTTACGAAGAAGGGAGAGACAGTTGAAAAAGAGATACTGAAGGGAGTGACAGGTGTTGTTGAACCTGGTGAAATGCTGGCCATGTTAGGTCCTTCTGGGAGTGGAAAAACGACTCTGCTGACAGCATTGGGAGGAAGGCTTGGAGGGAAGCTTCATGGAAGCATAACTTACAATGGTGAAGCTTTCTCAAATGCCATGAAGAGGAACACTGGTTTTGTTACACAAGATGATGTTCTCTACCCCCATTTGACTGTGCTTGAGACCCTGGTCTTTACTGCACTTCTCAGATTGCCCAACAGTGTCACCAAGGAAAAGAAAGTTGAGCATGCAAAAGGGGTGATAGATCAACTTGGTTTAACAAGGTGCAAGGATAGCATAGTTGGAAGCCCTTACTTGAGGGGGGTTTCTGGGGGAGAGAGAAAGAGGGTTAGCATAGGACAAGAACTACTCATAAATCCAAGCTTGTTGTTTCTTGATGAACCTACTTCTGGCCTAGACTCAACCACAGCACAAAGAATTGTCTCAACCTTATGGGAGCTAGCATGTGGGGGTAGAACTGTTGTTATGACAATTCACCAACCTTCAAGTAGGTTATACTACATGTTTCATAAGGTGTTACTGCTATCTGAAGGGAACACATTCTACTTTGGAAAGGGATCTGAAGCCATAGAATATTTTTCTAATATGGGATATGCCCCATCTGTGGCCATGAACCCCTCAGATTTCCTTTTGGATCTTGCAAACGGTAAGCTTTATTTTCCACTGCATTTTAGCCATATTACATCTTCTGTGAATTTTATTGAACTTTGTGCAAAATTGAGCCTTGACTGGTACATTTTCCCCCATATGTATGCTCATTATTGCCATAGATATAGAGATTTTGATCTTGGATTATTGCAAGTCACTGTGCTAATTCTGGAATAACTGCAGGTATCTACACTGATGAATTTAATGCGGATCATGTTGTGGATAAACAGAAATTGATTTCGGTATATAAGGGAAACTGTGCTGCACAATCGAAGCCAGCACTTAAGGGAATCGATGACTCTGGCAAAGACCAGAATAGATTTCAAGAAGAGGGCTCTGGAAAATGGCCTACCAACTGGGGACAACAATTCCTCGTACTATTAAGAAGAGACATAAAAGAGAGAAGGCATGAATCATTTTCTCTTTTGCGTGTTTGTCAGGTCCTTGTGGTTGCTCTAATTTCAGGACTTCTCTGGTTCAAGTCTGATATCTCACATTTGCAGGATCAGGTAAAAATTTCAAAAGATATCAGGTTTTCATAATCTTCTGAATAAGCATAATTGGTTTTCACTAAGATAGCTGATAAATGCAGATTGGGCTTCTGTTCTTCATATCTGGCTTTTGGGGTTTCTTCCCTCTCTTTCAAGCAATATTCACCTTTCCTCAAGAGCTAATGATGCTACAGAAAGAAAGATCTTCTGGAATGTATAGACTTTCCTCATATTTCATGTCAAGGGTGGTAGCAGATCTTCCTATGGAACTTGTTCTTCCTACCATATTCCTTATCATAACCTATTGGATGGCAGGGTTGAAGGCCAATGTGGTGAACTTCATGTGCACATTGCTCTCTCTCTTACTAAATGTGTTAGTAGCACAAGGTCTAGGCCTTGCCCTTGGTGCTTCTGTGATGGATCAAAAAGCTGCAACAACACTTGCCTCAGTGATCATGCTATGCTTTTTGCTGGCTGGTGGGTTTTATGTTCAGCATGTTCCAAAGTTTATAGCATGGATAAAGTACATTTCTATCAGCTACTACACCTACCAGCTCTTCATTGGGTCTCAATATAGGTATGGTGAGACATACCCTTGTTCCAGTGGGCAGTGTCCTATTGTGGAGTTTCCTTCTATAAAGCAAATAGGGGTTCATTTTGGATTGCATGACCAACTCATGGCTGCATTAGGTCTGGTGATAATGCTCATAGTTTACAGAGTTATAGCCTATGTTGCCCTTATGAGAATTGGAGTCACCAAGAACTAGCTTAGCCAACTTCCCTATATCAGGTTTAGAAGTACTAAAATAGATTTTTTCCCTTTTTTTTTCAGCTCAAAGTTAATTCCAGTTCTGCAGTATCATGCAAAAAGGGAACTAGCTAGCTAATGTGAAACTTCTGATAGAGTACCATATGTATTTATTTGATATAAACAATTCCATAAACAGAGCATTAAGTTGATAGAAGTAGGATTACTCACAGTATATGTAAAATGCAATTAAGAATTCAATTTCAGTTTTTAAATCTCTTTTAGTAACTTCTAAAATTTAATGTTATTTCACGTTGTTCAGATATTATAGTGGGTACAAATCACATTATAAATTGATTTTGTAACACCAGATTTGTCGTTTGTATGCCTTATTGCGATACAGATATATATAAAGCAAATTTATATTATAGTTGGTAAAAATCACATCATAAATTGATTTTATAAGACGAAATTATTTGTTTGTATGTCCTATTGTGATATCCGTTTTTTGCCCACTATCAAATTACTTTAGTAGTCTCATCTCATCTCTAAGATATATATATATATATATATATATATATATATATATATATATATATATATATATATATATGTGTGTGTGTGTGTGTGTTTCGATAAGAAGAATATGCTAAAAATCCCACGATGGATTTACCAAATATAAGAGAGCACAAACCTTTACAAACAATTTAGAATTGAGTTGGACTTAAGGGTCTCTTACTTTTATGTTTTTTTACTTAAAATCTAACTTAGGATTTTTAATAGTTTCATTTTGTTTACCTATTTGCAAAATACAATACTTTTAATATTAAATTTTATATTTTTATAAAAAAATAATTAAAACACATTTATTATGTATGGTACATTCATTTAGCTATAGTCTCATCATTATAGAATCGTTGTTTCTAAAGTAAACGGGTGAATAATAAATTATACATTCTAAGAAAAAAAAATTATTTTTTGTAGCGGTCAACCTCATCTAATGTTTTATAAATGGTCGTTAAAATATAAAATTCAAGAAATATTTTAATCGTTTTAGGTTAATGTATAACAGTAACAAATTTATTTTCTACATGGCTTTGTGTCATCTAATTCAAAGAATAAACTTGGGAATCGCAATTATAAAAGATGTATTTAAATTAGAAATGTAGAAATAAGTTTTATTTAGTAAGTTTACCCATTATGAGTTCGAACCGGTTGAATTGAAAAATTTTTAATTTTCTTGAATGTGGACTGAAGTAAGTTCAATTTACTTAACCCACATGTTAAAATTAGATTGATTTATAATTTATTAACAACTACACTTTATTAGTATTTTTACAAATTTTTATGATAATTACTATAAATATAATGATTGAGTCGATTCACTTTTATTATACTACAATTAATCTATAAAATAAATTGCAAAAGCAAAATATTATTCTATTTGATTGAACATATTTTTTTTAATTCAACTTATGTGAGCTGTATTAACTTAACACCCATAATTTCAACTTTATAACAAACAAAATACACATGACTAAATTATTATTAAATGTCAAGTTTAAACTTTTTATAATCTGTAATATTATAATCAAATTTATAATAATTCAACCAAAGAAATTTTGTCAATTAAATGTTTTCTTTTACTTAATTTAATTATTATTTTTCTTTATGAAGTTGTTTATTGAAGTGTGTAGAAAATATTTATGGGATCTTACTCCAATGGTAATTAATCCCATGTGGACATATCTTCCTTGTTGGTTTTGTAATTGTCTTCCTGTTTGTGGAGATATTAGTGGGATTATCTCATAGGTGTTGTCAGGGAGATGAAAATCTTCTATTCTCCTATATCTGTAAAGGCCTATTGTGGATAGAGGTTCTGATTTTTCTGAAGAATTATCTTCTTCTTCTAAATGCAGGCTATCAAGAAATTCATTTATGATATCGTCTGTTTCATCATAAATATCTTCAGAATTTGTGTTTGTAGAGGGATTCAAAGATCTTTGTCTATACATGGCTATAATTTCTTGATGATGATTCCATTCTTCATCAGTTATTTCATCATCTTCGTCTTCTTCGTATTGTAAGATATTCATCATGGAAATGTGTTCATTATCAGGTATGGCTGAGGTGTTATACCTATTTTCAACTAACCTATCTTGTTCTAAGTCAATTTGTGGTATATTTGTGTAATCTACAAAACTTAGGCTAAGTCCTTTTGACCTGTTATGTAAAATAGCAGATGAAGGGGCTGTAATTGGGTTACTTTCTTCTCTGGGTAGATGTGTTTGCCATAAATGTCCTTCATTTCTTCTAGTGAAGGCTTGGGCTGGTAAGAATTGTGTACCATGAGAACTAATGGTGAAGTTAACAAAACTCCTTTGTTATCTGCATTGCAGAAATTGTATAATGCACTAATGATGCTTTGTTTCACCTTAGTGACTTGTTGTTCATTCTGAACTGTGTATTTTGGAATATTCCAAATATTGTCAATTAAAACATTTAGTTTGACATTTGTGTTGTCTCTACCAGGGAAATGGTAGGTATTTGTAAGTATTGGCAATTCTTGCTTGCCATATTTTGTGTATTGGTCTACCACAAAAGGGGACTTTACAGATTTAGGACCCAGAGGTCCTTTCTTTGTATTTTGTATAAATTCCATTCTGGGATTTTTGTACCTGAAATAAGACAAAAGAGGTTAGGCAATAAAATGTCTAAGTGCTCTAAGGTGTTTTTCTAAGATTATGATGTTAGCCTTATACGATGCAAGTGTATAGGTGTATTGAAAGGGGTTGTGTGGGAATAATTCATTCCTTCTTTGTCTTAACTTGGCTATTTTTCTTTTAGACCTTTTTATTAGTCTAGTTATTTCAATAGCCGGATTAGGACTAAAATTAGGACTAATTCCTCTTGGTGGTAATGCCTGTATTCTGATATTAACCCGGAACCCAGGAGGGATCTCTGCTAAAGAAGAAATCATACAAGCCCTCATAGACACAGGATGTTCAGAGACAGTTGTTTGCAAAACAAAAGTACCTTCATATATGAACACAGGATGTTCAGATACAGGCAGAATATATGACTAGCATCTGCCTACAAATTACCTCTTCTCCAAAGAGCGCCACAAACCCTGACAGCATGGCAACCCATGTGATAAAACTATACAGAGAGTCAAATCCCGAGGCTCATGTCCACCTACAACACGGAACCTTGACAGGATTATCTTTAAACAAAGAAAAGCTTTACCAGTACCAGCTCTGGAAGGCATATGTTGAAGGATCAAATTGGAATTTCTCTAGGAAGGATAACTCAGAATACATCCTTTTGAAAGAAACCATAAACACCAAGATGTATTGGAAAAAGTTTATGGGAAATAAATTCCATCCTTTCCCTATTGAAGCCAGTCCAATACTGGTAAAAAGATTCGAAAAAGAAAGGATATACAGAGAAATCTACGAAGAAACAGGAAGCCATGGGCAAGGAACTCCTGGATCTTCTTTTCCTTCAGACAATGAAGACTCTGATCAAATCCTTGAAGAAGACCATGAAGACCTAACATCCACTATGGTCTCCAGAAAAGGACAATAAAGAAAGTTTTACCTGTGACACAGTAATTTTACTCTTATCTGAGTAATAGACTGAAGGGTAAAACAATACAGTTATCACATGACCGACACTACAGGTAACCGGTCATTTGTAACCGGTTAAACAGGTTACAAGTCTAAAATTTTTCTATAAAAGAGTCTGTAAGACCCTTATGTTGGGCAAGAAACTCGGAACTCCTCTCTCTCTCTTAATCTCTCTTACTCTTTCCTCTGCCTTCTCTCTAGTTCTCTCTCCCTTCTCTCAAACTTTCCTCCCTGTACTACTGTATATTCAACCATAAATAAACGAGGAATTTCAGATCTCTCCCCCCTCCCTCTGGAATCAAAGTAAGTTTTATGGAGTAGTTTCTTTCTAGGCATCTACGGATGCCTTGAGTAATATTTATTAAAAGATGCGATAATCATTTAAAGGCTTGAAAACATTTTATGTACATAATTTAATCTTTCTGTTTACCCTTTCTGTTTATATTTTGTTCTGCTGAGACTAAAGTTTATGAGAGAATATCTAACCGGCTTTGCCAGATTTATATTCTCATAAATTTTATCTCGTTTATGTTTTATTGTTTTTTTTTCTCTCCCTCTCTTTTCCTATCTCCCTCTCTTTTCCTATTTTATGTTTTATTGTTTTTTTTTTCTCTCCCTCTCTTTTCCTATCTCCCTCTCTTTTCCTTGGTATCAGAGCGAGAGATCCTTGGATACCTTTTGAATATCTGTGTAATTGAAGTGGTTTGTATTCGCTAGGATACCCTTTGTAGATCGGGCATGTTAAGGCCAGTAGAGCCGACAGAACTATAAGTCCCTGATGATCTTCCTTTGTGGGTTGAGGAATATTTTGCATATTGCGACACTCTTTACACTTATATTTTCTTGTATATGATTTTAATCTGACAGAAACAATCAAATATTGTTCGTATTCTGGGTTATATTGCTTGTAGTGGGCATATAACTACGGAGTATATATTAAGAGGAGTGCTAACAGCGGAAAAGAGAGGGACACATACACCTATAAAAACAACTTTTAAAAATTCACAGAAATTTATCAAAGTTATAACTAAAAAAGATTCAAAAGCTGCAAGTACCAACGCAGCACCTGCCACAAACAATAATGATAGTTTATAATGATGACACAACCTAATACGTCTACACAAACACAAACTGATAATATTAACATGAATAGTACAACAAGTAGCACACAAACACAAAGATTCCCTGGAATCCCCAGAAGGTTAAGAGAACACCAGACTAGAAGTCAAAATCTTATACAACACCCAGGAATTTTAGATAGATTCTTAAATAGACAAAGAACTACTAATATTAGAAGATTAGAAGATTTAGTAGATATACAACAAAATACAGATATAGGATCTAACTCAAGAATAGATTCCCTGAATCCTAGACAATTATACAACATAGGATGGTTGAGTTCTGAACGAACCAGCCTTTACAGATATAGGAGAATAGAAGATTTATCAAATAAAATGAAATCTTATAAATATTTAATTATAAAAACGTATACATGTAGATTACATGGACATTTTTACCTCAGTCATAATAACGATAATAATGACAATTATTCAAAATGTTATTAACTGTTTAGGTTAAAATACGCAATTTGTTTCTATTGTGTTCCTACTCTAATTAAGTTATTTCGGATTCGGTTTTAATTAATTTCTTTTTTCATCATATTTTAATTTTTTTCAATTTGGTTCTTTTTTTTTAACGTTGTTTAAATAATTAACAGTAATGAATATTGACTATGACGTGTTACTCTGTGAGTTTTTAATTTTTGAAAAAATGTTCATGTATCAACACAACAATGTATCAATATTTTGTATTCAATTTTATGATTATATTCATTATTTTTGTTCATTTTTTTAAATAGAACAATTTTGTCACTCTCCAAATTGAGACAAAATTATTTTTATATAAATGTTGTAATGGTGTTTCTACTAAAATTTACATTTTTATTATATAATTTTGGTTTATGTGACTATGTAACTTTTAACCTCTAAAAATTTTAGATCAATAGTTTTCCTCGTCCTTACAATTTTCGTTCTAATTTTAAATTAATTATAACCTTAAACAAAAAATATTTAATAAAAATGTGAATTTTAATAAAAACGTCATTATAACAATTGTCAAAAAAATAAATTTGGTCTCAAATTGGAGATAGAGAAAATTGCTTTATTTTAAAAAAAATTGAAATTAAATTGAACAAAAATTACAAATATAATAATTATATTGAATATAAAATATTGACTCTAACACGTGATACGGTGATAGGTTGACATGTGAACATTTTCAAAAATTAAAAAAATTAAAAATTAAAAAATTTTAATTAAAAAACAAAAAATATATCATATTTTACTAGTACTAATGCGTAAAATATAAAATATTTCTATATATATATATTCATTTATTTTTTATAAACTAGTGAAAATACAATTGTCTTTTTTTATGATAATAAAAATATTAAAATTATTATTATAGTTATAAAAGTAAATTAAAATAATTTTATAATTTTATTGCAGGTTAGTTTTAGTTTTTTAGTTACTTTTTTATTATAAATAATTATTTAGTTTAAGAGAATAGTTAAATTTTAGAAGAAAACAATATCAAATAAAAAGATAGTTAAATTTAAAAAGAAAACAATCACGTTGATAAAATAATAATATTATAGTTGAAATATTACAAATAATATTACTTATAAAAATATTACTTATAGTGAAATATTGCTTATAAAAATATTACAATAATAATATTATTTATAATTAATATTATAACTGAAATCATAAATAAATAAAAAGATAAAAACAAATTGACTTTTGTAGCATTTGAACTCGGGTCCTTTTGTACCAGAGTTTTTAAATTGATGAAAAAACTATTTTTTATGACACTGTCAATAAAAGAAAATGGGTAATGTAGTAATTTTGGTAGTATCTTATTGTCTTAATATGTAATAGATTTCTAATTATCTATTACATATTAAAAAAAATAAGATATTATCAAAATTATTACATTACCCATTTTCTTTTACTGACACGTGTTATAAAAATTAGTTTTTCTATCATTTTAAAACTTTGATACAAAGGAACCAGGTTCAAATCCTACAAAGATCAATTTGTTTTTATTTTTTCATTTATTTATTATTTCAACTATAATATTATTATTTGGAATTTTATAAGTGTTATTTCTAATTATTAATAATATTATTATAAATATTATTTATAGTGATAATAGTAAAATTATAACAAATATTAGTATTATTATTATTATTATAATAATTATTTTTATTATTATTATTATTATATGATAGTATTATATATTATTACTATTAGTATTATTAACATTATTAGTAGTAAAGTTATTACTATGATTTGTAATATATAATATTATTACTATTATATATTTTAGTTAGTAATTAGGTCTCAATTTTTTATTAGATTATGATACATAATTTTTTTGTCTTAAACTTAAAAAAAAAAAAAATAGGTATATTGATGAAGAGATGATTAGTTTAAAATTGCACTCCAACATTTCTTTGTTGATGTTCCTACCTATTCAAATTTGAAGGATTTATCGACCCTTTTTTAATTATGTCAATCTTTGACAAGAACATATATTAAAGACATTTTACATGATAGATTGTCTAATTTCATTTTATTTTAACTCTTCATCTACCATTTTCTACAACGAATATTATCAAAACAAGATAGTGAATAAGATCAAGGATGAATTTCTTGACCACAATATGATTATGAATAACTCAAAATTTTTATTTTGAATCAATTATTGAGGAGTTCAAAATTTTTTAGTATAAATTATTTTGACTCCCCCAAAATTATTAGCGAAGATCTCTCATAGGTTATTATTATCAACTATAATTAATAATCATTATTACTATCAACTTAAATATTATTATCATTATTATTAATTATAATTATTTTTATTTTTATTATTAATATTATTATATTACTATTTTATTATTATTATTAAGAACTATAATTATTATAATAGTTATTATTATTATTATTGTTTTTATTATTATTGTTAGATACACATTTTACCTTTATTTACCATATATGAAACATGTTTTAATTACTTGTACTTTTTATTTGTTTTGTTGTTCATTTCATTTCTATATCTGTGTAATTATTTGAATTACAAAAAAATTAGTTACTAAAATTAGTAAACTGATAAATAGTTTTTTATTATAAATAATTATTTAAATTTAACAAATAATAATTGAGATGATGAAATTGTAAAAATAAAAAAGGACACAAAATGTGTATCTCTTATATATTTAGTTGTATTATTATTATTACTATTATTATCACTACGGGTTATTATTATAATGGTATTATAATTATTATTACTATAGTTAGACACACATTTTAATTTTATTTACTATGAGATTATATTTCCATTACTTGTTCTTCTTATTTGTTTGTTTTGTTGCTGATGTATATCTCTCTCTATATAATTATAAATTATTAGTATGTTAACATTAGTCTTACTATTAGCATTGGATTAATTTCACAGCATAAGCATTATTACTATTATCATTAGTTTGTTATTATTGATAACATTATTTTTTTTATTATTATTATTACTATTCATAGTGATGTTATTAGTATAAGTGCTTTTTTTAATTATAAAGAATGTTATTATACTAAATACTTTTGCTAAATAAATTTCTAATCTTTCAAATTTTTACAATTTATAATTTATATTAATATTATTATTATTATTATTAATGGTTAAATAAATATAATAACAATTATATTATTATTCTAAAAGGATTTGAAATAAAAAAATAGAAAAATTGTATAGACTATTATAATTATTTCATAAAATCAATTAACTGCACCATATTGTGATATCAATTTTATTTATTATACTTAAAACTGAATTTTCAACTTCATTATTTTAATAATAACATTTACAACAATATAATCTAATTTTCATGATATTTATTATTTTATTTTTATATTATTGTTATTTTTATCAATTATAACTATAATTATTCTTATTATTATCAGCTCTAACTATAATTATAATAATAATACTTATTATTATTATTAACTATAATTATTATTATCAACTACAATTATTATGATTAATATTTCTACCAACTATAAGTATTATTATCATTATTATTAACTATAAATATTTCTATTATTATATAACTATTTCTATTATATTATTATTATTATTATTATATCTATTATTATTATTAAGAACTATAATTATTGTAATAGTTATTATTATTATTATTATTGTTATTTTTATTATGGTTAGATACTCATTTTACTCTTACTTACTATGTGGGACTCATGTTTCAATTACTTGTCCATTTTATTTATTTTGTTGTTTATTTATGTTTACATTTGAACAATTATTTCAATTCAAAAAAATAGTTACTAAAACTAATAAAATAATAAAACTGAAAAATATATTTTTTTATAAATAATTATTTAAATTTAAAATATAATAATTAAGAGGATAAAGTTGAAAAAACAAAAAAGGACACCAAAGATGTTTATCTATTTATATATGTAGTTATATTATTATTATTATTATTTTTATTTTGCTAATACCGTTTAAATGATTAACTGTCCTACCATGAACAGTAACTGTCACGTGTCACCTTGTGGTTTTTTTAATTTTTTTTTAATTTCTTTTGATTTAGAAAAAATATATAATTATATTTTGTTTTGAAAAAAAAAGGCTAATTCTCGTTGTTGCCCTATCAATAAAGGTATACGTATAGTCAATAAAATTTAAATGATTAGTAACAGAGAAAATTTTCTTGGACACTAATTGATGGTACTCGAACTTGCATAAGAAAAAGATGCGTTATTTAGTCAAGTTTCCATCAAAATCTACAACAAAATTTGACAATTACAATGGAACAAACACCATATGTTTGAAAAGGCATGTTGGAAAATAATTGGTGTTTGAAATGATTAGAAAAGTCAAAACATAGTACTCCGGGATTAGTGGTCCTTGATTAGTACTAATTGTCTCTTGCTTTAACATACATTTATGACACCTTTTTACAATATAATTTATCGATTCAATTTGTTTGAGTTCACACACTTTCAATTTCAATTGCTCTAATTAAATTCTTTTCAAAATTCATTAAATTCAAATTTCCGACAACATTATGTAACCCTTGTATGCACATTTTCCATCTCCAGGTTACAAAACATGAAGAAACATTAGCCAAAGCAATAACAAAAAAGAATTAGAAGAATGAGGCACCAGATTTTAGTAAAAGATGACATGTCTATGAAATATCAAACAAAACAGTGTCTTGAATTTGTTAACGAGATTGAAGACAGAAGCTTCGGTTGAAGATGTTGCCAAGAGCCAACTCAGAGAAATATCCCAAATGCCAAACACCCATTTAAACACTTCGCATCACTACCAAACAGTAACGCGCAAGAACGAACAATGAATAAACTTTTTTTCTCATTACACCCACTAAAATAGATGTGTGCCAGATACATGATTTTTTCATTAAAAAAATGTGTTCAAATTATAATTTTTTTAATTTATTATCAAAGACTAATTTAGATAATAATTCTTTAATAGTAATTTTGGTAGATAAAATTAAAAATTAAATTAGATTATAATTCATGAACTAATTATATTTTTAGATATTAATAATTTTTAGTTTATAAATTAATATTTATATTAGTTATTATAATAACTACTTATTTTCGGTCTTTTATTTAATTATTTTTTATTGGATTTTTGCAATAATTTTTTGTACGAGAAAAATATTAAGAAATTTGTAAAAATTACTATAGTTAACTGATTTTCCTAATGATTTCTTTTACTTATAATGATGATAGAGATGGTACTTTCTAGTATTTGAATTCAAATGGCAAAAAAAATAAAGTTGTAAAAACAGGTAATCTAGCTTGATCCGACTCGACTTATTACGGGTTGATAATTTAGTAAGTCAATCCAACCTAACTCACTTATCAGCAAGCAAAAATAATTTGAATCTGATTCGACCCACCACAGGTTCACTTAATTAAAAAAAAATACAATTTTTTTCAGATAAAACTAAATTATAATTCTAATTAAAATCTAAATAAACTTTAATACAATCTAAGTACAAACAAAAATCACAAAAATACAAATTATCTATGTGTTGGCTGAAAAAACTACCTAACATGACCCAAATACAAAGTCTAACTTAATAAAAAATAATTGTGTGACCCTTTATTTGTGGGTTGATGAGTCAACCTAGGTGAATCGGGTCAAAAATCAACCTGTATTGAAATTTGTAAAAAAAATTCAATCAAATCCAACCCGAACTCGTGATGAGCCGAATAGACTTGCAGATTCCAACCCATTTTTTGACAACTAAAAAAAATAATAATTGTGCTAGTACCGGGATTAGGACAATAAATTGCTAAGATTTAACTCTTTTTCTTAAAAGAAAAATAAAGTAGTTTAAAATCTTTTTTAAGCATTAGAATAATATGATATCTTTGGGAAGAATAAATTATTCCTTCTTATAAGTTACTATCTTAATTTTAGACAATCTGTATATTTAACAGTTTATAATAAGACTGTTCAGAATGCATGGTTGATATTCTCTCCGCCAATTAATATAGCCTTAATTATTTTTTCCGAATAACAAATATAGTATGAAATAAAGAAGGATACGAGATGTACCTCTTTAACAACTATTAGGCTGCACGTTATATTCCTTGTAAAGAAAACTGTAAAGTTTCATATTAAAATCAAGAGTTTAAATAAGTATAATTAGCTTAAACTTTCGCAGATAGGTTTGAATTTGACTTTATTTATGATTATAATTAAGTTTGAACAGTTTATTTGTTATCGGTCAATTTTTAAAATCTGGTTAAACCTTACCTAGTTTAAAAGTTTACTTATATGGTTTGTTTTATACAAGACCATTAAACGAGTTAATAAATTAGAAATAATTATACATTTCATATAACTAAATAAAAATTATAGTGTTACATAATAATAATAATAATAATAATAATAATAATAATAATAATAATAATTGTATTTAAAAAAAAGGCTTATCTTTCATGTTTAATAGTTTTTTTTAAATAAACATACATTAAAAAAAGAGTTTTTAAGTAAAACCAAACTTTATATACAAAAATTGAAATTTCGTTATATTAAAATTTATATAACATAACTTATGTATAGAAAAAGTTTTATATGAATATAAAAGAAAATCTAATATAATTCACATGCTTGACTTAATATATAATTTTTAAAATATAGACTCTGAAAACCTAGAAAACTATCTAAGAGCAGTAGTGATTTTTAAAAGACAACATTATAATATTTTGAACTATAAATAGATTTTCTTTTAAATGAAGTTCATTTTATAAAACCACCACTCAATAAACCTTATTTCTAAACTTTCTCCTTATTCTCTTTATAGATTTTTTTACTCCAATATTTATCTTTTTAAAGATCAAAGACGGTAAAAGTGTTCATAGTGAAGAACTCTACACATCTTTTTCATCAAAAGGAAGAACAAAGTAACTTCACTTTTTACTCCTTTTTAGGTTGTTTTATTCTTTGATTTGCATGTAGGTTTATATGATTATGCATGTGATTCTAAGATGCTCTAAGTGAATATTTGTTGCTCTATGATCATGATGATATGTTTAGGTTTCTAATTGGAGTCTTTATTGTCTAGAACATCATGTGTTAGATAGAGCTTTCAGGATCAATTGTTTGAGAAAGAGTAGTTTAATTAAAGTAAGAGAAGTTAATCCTAATTTTTGCATGTTGGAATTATCTTCTTTGAATTGATTTCTTAATTTAAGTGTGTGATAATCTATGTTGAAATTCTTGACTTGGGAATATGAACTTTGGTTTGACTTGAGTGCATTTGTGTGTTGAATGTGTGAAGTTCTATGTAATAATTCTTGTTGTGCATTGCATTTATGATATGTTTGAGAATGAGTGAGAATTGACAAGTATGTTTAAGAAATTGGCTGATAATATTTTCTACACTAGTTTGGTACCAAATTTGGTTAGCAAGAGGAAAAATGGGGTTTGTTTAAGTTAATTTCACAAGCAAAATAGTCAATCCTTATTGATGGGCGCCACTTTAAAATGGCCAAGTCAGTGAATTTTAGTAGTCATAGCGCTAGACGCCACTTTGGGATTGTTGGACGATCACTTGACAATAAGTTTTAGTGGTCCAAAGGATTGGGTGCCACACTTAGGCCGTTAAGCGCTTACTTCACAAGGACTCCAGGGACAGTTAGTGTTAGGCACCGCTCAAGTATTGTTGGGTATTATTAAATTTAAATTCCACAAAGCTTCAAGGCTTGAGGTGTTGAGCATTAGCTTTACTGTTGGGCACAACAATTCACCTCTAGGTGAAAACTTCAAAACGTTAAGCACGAGTTTGATCTTTTCTTTCCAGGAGCTCTCTACCTAAGACTTGCTTGGCGTTCTTAGGGTATTGTTGGGCAATATGTATTGTTTTAGTTCTAATGATAACTCGGGAAATCTTATGATGTTGTTTGTGATTCATTGAGGAAGGTTATTTATGAATGTAGTTTCTATGATGTTGTAAAGCAATATATGGATTGAAATGTTGGTGTAAAGAGATGTGTACTTTGTGACAATGGTGTCCCTAAGGAGGAATACTACTTTTATTAATTTAGTGTTATGCATTAACTAGGGATACATGTTGATGATAAGTCATCACAAACTCTACTAGGCTTACAAACTCACATAAAGTATTGTAGTCTAGGTGGTGAGAGTTGAAGGACGTTCTTAAGGCGGGATATGGGGTGAGACTCCTTTTTTGGTGAGTTCATAAGTTAACATACTTTGTCATGGAGGGATAGATACTATGTCGTTAGGTATGGATGATGTTGGTACTTTGTTTCATGATTTCATGACAGGTGCAAAACTTCTAGTGTCTAAGTCAATGTATAAATCCAGATATTGAATTTAGAATTGTTATATCATGAATATTAACTGTATTATTCTACAGAAAAATGCTCATTTTGGTTGCAATTTAATAAGGATTATATTATTCTAGAAATTTTGAAATATGTATGTTTGAAATTATCATTAGCTTACTTTTTTCTCTTTTGGTGCTTTTGTTTGTGTTTCTCTTTTCCAAGGATTGTTTTAATTGCATGAGCAGATCCGGGCAAGAGTGAGACTAGACCTTAGGAGCAATGGTTCATATGGAAGTCATTGATGTTGTATATAAACATTGTGTATTTTGTAATACTACTTTTTATTTTTGGCACTAAGTTATGTAAAGAATTTCTCCATTTTGAAAAACTTGACACTATGGAATGTAACTACACATTATACATCTATTTATGTATGTCCTTGCATCTATCCGACTAGGTTTGCTTAGTACCTATATTATATGAACTCTAAGAGATAGTAGTTCTTTGTTTTTTTAGGTTGTTACATATACAAATACGAATAATTTGATTATTATCCTATTATTTTAACAAAAGAATAAAGGAAATGCACAACAAAATTATTTGAATTTTTCTTTAGTGGATATTCGAAAAATAAAAATAAAAACATACAATTTTTTTTTTTATAATTTGGTATTTTATTGAAACAATTATACTCAAATTCTAGTTAGAAAGCTAAAGGATGAAAACAATATAAAAACTTTCACAAACACTCAATCACAATTCTAAGTTGACAAAATTAAAACAAAGATAATATAAAATATTATACAAATAATTTTATATTGATCCATATGGTTTTTAATCAACTGGACAAGGTTTGCCAACACGAGCATTATTTGAGGCCATTTAGTTTACAATAGATTCCTTTTATTAGATTTTTCAAAGTATCCATATGAATATTCTTTAACCAACTTGTTCAAGTCTTACTGTATAAATATTTTTTAACAAATTTTCACGTTCTTACAAAATTAATTTTTTCTAACATAGTAGTCACTCATGACTTTTCAATAATAAAACAATGTTTTAGAGAGTTTGAAACTTACTTTTATGCTTAGATTTCTATATCTCAAAGAAAGGTTAAAGAATGAAACTCATAAATTGAAAATCATTCTCTAATAGTTTCCACAACAGACCAGATGAAAGTTAGAGTCGTTATGATTGAGATGAATGTTATGTCATCGTATGACCAAATTGATCGTCATATACATTTAATTTTTCCACAACGCAATCAATGTTTCATTTAATGTGATTCAATTTTCTTACATTCTATGCAATGTAAATCATATTGTTTATCACTAGTGAAATTTCTTCATTTTTTTGTAGGCATTTTGATAGGTTTTAATGTAAGAGAAATTGAATATTATAACTTAAGACGTGGAAACTTGTAAGATCTTCTCTCTTAAGGTGTGCCCTTCAAGAAGCTCATTAATTGAAGATCACTCTCCAATAGTTTCTACAACACACAAGATGAAAGTTAGAGTCACCATATGACTAAGATGAATGCTACGTCATCATATGACCGAATTGAACGTCATATGCATTTAATTTTTTTTCACAAAGCAATCAATGTTTCATTTAATGTGATTCATCTTTCTTACGTTACTTTGTAATGTAAATCATGTTGTTTACCTCTCTAGTGCAATTTCTTCATTTTTTGTAGTCATTTTAATAGGTTTTAGTGTAAGAGAATTTGAATATTGTGACTTAGGATGTGGAAACTTGTAAGATCTTCTCTCTTGGGATGCACCCTTCAAGAAAGAACCAAGAAAGAAGCTAATTAATTGAAAATCACTCTATAATAGTTTCTACAAAAGACAAGATGAAAATTAGAGTCACCATATGACCGATATGAATGTTACGTCATCATATGACCGAATTGAACGCCATATGCATTTAATTTTTAGACAAAGCAATCAATGTTTCACTTAATGTGATTCATCTTTCTTACATTCTTTATGATGTAAATCATGTTGTTTATCTCTCTAGTGCAATTTCTTATTTTTTTAGGCGTTTTGATAGGTTTTAATGTAAGAGAATTTGAATATTGTGACTTAGGACATGGAAACTTGTATGATCTTCTCTCTTAAAACGTGTCCTTTAAGAAAGAATAAAGAAAGAAGCTCATTACTTGAAAATCACTCTCTAATAGTTTCTACAACAGACAAGATGAAAGTTAGAGTCACCATATGACCGATATGAATGTTACGTCAATGACCGAATTGAACGTCATATGCATTTAATTTTTGGACAAAGGAATTAATGTTTCATTTAATGTGATTAATCTTTCTTACATTCTTTATCATGTAAATCATGTTGTTTATCTGTCTAGTGTAATTTCTTAATTTTTTGTAGGCGTTTTGATAGGTTTTAATATAAGAGAATTTGAATATTGTGACTTAGGACATGGAAACTTGTAAGATCTTCTCTCTTAAAACGTGCCCTTCAAGAAAGAATCAAGAAAGAAGCTCATTACTTGAAAATCACTCTCTAATAGTTTGTACAACATACAAAATGAAAGATGAAAGTTATAGTTACTATATAATCATGATGAATATTACATCACCATATAACTAAATTGAACGTCATATGCATCTAATGTTTTCACAAAGTATATACAATCACATGTGTGATTTGTACTTAATTTAGACAATGGCTATTTTATTCTATTTTTGACATAGTCTAAGAATTTATTTACACTATTAAAAACTAATAAATAAATTTAAATTGTCTTATTAAAACATAACACTAGAAAAATAATACAATATAAGATATGACTAATTCAAATTCAATGCATTTAAATAATTTTAGAAATTGCAATACTATTTACCTAAAACTAAGGTGTAAACCTTTTGCTCAAATTTATCCTTTAAAATATATACAATAATCACATCATTGATTTATACTTAAGTTTGATTTATACTTAATGTGAAATTTATGCAATTATATTTAGAAGACATAATGTGAAATTTATCTTTTATTTTATTTTTAATACATAATTTATTAACTACTTTTATTAAAAAAAACATTAAATAACAACTAATTTAGAACCAGAAAAATAATAAGTCATTATATTGACTATTACAAATTATTTTATAAACTAAAAATGATTGGTATTTAAAATAATTTTTATTATTAATAAAATTTATAATTGATTTGTGAATCAGAGTCTAAATTAATCTCTAACATTAGTTAATAAATTTTTAAGAGCTAAAACTTTAATAACTAACATCAGATACAAATATAAACTTTGATTCTCAAATCAATGATAAATTTTTATTAATAATAGAAATTATTTTATAAATCAATACTTTTTAATAGATATGTAATGAGATATTTAATAAATATAATAACTAATTATTTTTTTCTCTAAATTAGTTGTTATTTAATTATTTTTCTTGTAATGTTAACGCTAATCAAAATTAATAAATAAATTTAAATTGTTCTTATCTAAAAAAATATTAGACAAATGAAATAATTTAAAAAGTGATTAATTCAAATTATATTCATTTAAATATCTTAAAAATTATGAAAGTCTTTTATTGCAAATCTAAACATAAGATAAAAAATTTTGTTTTCTAAATCTTTAAAATATTTTTACAATATACATCTTAAGTAAATATTTCAATTAAAATATATATTTTTATAGAATAGTCTTTATTGAAAAGCCTTTACCTCTTACCATAAAATATTCCTCTTATTGATACACTCCTACTTATACATACGAATACGCAGTGGCGAACCTTAGTTATGATTAGGGGTGGCAAAACGGGTTGGGTCCAACGGGCCAGCCCGTCAGCCCGTGCTAAAAGGAACGGGCTGGATTGAAGATTTCAACCCGTCAACCCGTTCTGGCCCGTCTCGTCCAGCCCGTCAACTTGACGGGTCAAAGTATGGGCCAGCTCGTCCTGACCCGTTGACCCGTTTTAAAAAAATAAAATAAAATAAAAATAATTAAAAAGATTAATTTTTTAGATTATATATTTTAAATGTATAAATATATAATAGTATTGTAATTTAAATCATTAACACCTACAAATTAAGTTT
>Ga0214542_1005677_pt1 | contig 23505 bp, 15 predicted proteins | sample CNSS1metaG_FD_160096 | JGI IMG/M metagenome (GOLD analysis project Ga0214542, IMG submission 160096) | Root nodule microbial communities from cowpea collected in UCLA plant growth center, Los Angeles, California, USA - CNSS1 | ecosystem: Host-associated > Plants > Roots > Nodule | place: USA...
TGTGTGTGTGTGTGTGTGTGTGTGTGTGTGTGTGTGTGTGTGTGTGTGTGTGTGTGTGTGTGTGTGTGTGTGTGTGTGTGTGTGTGTGTGTGTGTGTGATGTTTCTAATATTTTTTCTTACATTATGCATCTTGTAATTTATAATAGACTCGATTCATAATTCAAAATAAATGAAAAGTTATTCATGATTCGAATCTCGATTCAATAATCATGCATAAATCAATTTAAGTAAAATATTTGCACAGAAGTAAATATCAAATTATCTTTGGGATAGATCCATCTACTATATATTTTTCTATATTTTATATGACATTCTATATATAATTTTATATCTCTGTCTGGGTCTCAAATTATGAAACTCAGTTTCATGGTTAATTTTTCTATATTTTATATGATATTCTATATATAATTTTATATCTCTGTCCAGATCTCAAATTATTTTCATGGTTAAAGATGAAGGAATATAGTATCATACAAGAAAATTAAGAATATAAGGTGGATAAATAGAAAACAACAAAAAAGACAAAGACTATATAATCTCTGGAACTCATTGGTATTTGAATTAACTATATGTTTAAATCTTTACCCTAAATTTATCTCCGTTTAATCTCAAAAAGTTATTAGTATGTTGTCTGCACTGAACTATATGCATAAAATAATCACAATTTGGATAGTTTCTTCGTTTATTTACTTACAATTTGGTGGCTGGCTGAAAATAGTTTTTTGTTTGATTATTTGGGATGGAAAGATAAAATTTTTCCGGAATATTTTTTAATATGTGGTTTCTTTAATTTTTTTTTTCAGTAACTACGAGAAAACATGCGTTTAGCAATACTAACAAAATAAGAAGTTATTAGCATTAACTATTAAATTTATGTCATACTTGTTTATGATTCTAACTCACGACTCTATTTGTTAATTAAGTTTGCCATTAAAGTCGACTTTAGTATCGTCTTAGTAGAGCCTAACTCATCACTAATTTTAATTGATTTTTAATTAAAGTAATTTAGTGTGGGTTAAACCAATACTAAATTAAATAAATTTTAAAATAAAAATATATTAGTATGTAGATGAAAAAAATGAGTATAGATGAAAAAAAAAAATGAATATGTACGAAGAAGACGAGAGTAAATGAAAGAGATAAGTATGAGAAGATTTATATAAAAAAATAAGAGAAAGAAATTATGAATGAGGAGACTTGTCATCTTTAAATCTAAATTCCATTATACTAAAATGTAGTTTATGGTTCATAATCTCCCTTCTCAATATAAACATATTTATAACATATAATATAATTTAGTGTCGACTAATGCTAAGTTGAATAAATATAAGGTTAACCTTAGGGTCAACTCAAGGGTAAAGCGAGTCAATCATTCATTTTAGGCCTTAAGAATAAGAAAACTTCAAAAAAAAAACATTTTTTACTACTAATATTTCTTTATTAAATTATGTTTAAGAAAAAAATGCCTCAAATTTTTTTTTAGTACTAATCTAAGATGCACATAACAATACATGTATCGGATACGACACGTATCCAATACGTCGATATGTTTATTTTCAAAATAATAGGATACGATACGTGATAGATACATGATGTATATATATTGAAAAATGTACAATAATTCTTACAAACGTAATAAATATATGATTGTTAATGTGTGAATCCAAGTTTTCTAATTATAGATCAATTATTTTGGTAGCCGAAACCTGGTAGCTAATGTTAGTGACCAATTTTAAAACCAATTCATAATTGAAACTGTTTTAATTATCAATTTAGAGACTAATTATAATTTTTGGAAATTATTTTAGTTGTCAATTTGGTCACTATTTAGTGACTAATTATTTTTTGTCAATAAAATTGGTCACTATTTAAAGATTTTATTGTAGTGTACTACGACTTTATAAATTAGATACTCCATTGATAAATACTGTTAAAATATCCTAAAGTATCGGATACGATACGTGTCAGACAAGGATACGTGACCCAAGTTGAAGTATCGGTGCATCATAGGTACTAGTTAATATACCTCTATTAAACTAATTACAGAATTATGTTTAAGACAACAAAAAAAGACCTTCAAAAAGTATTTTATTACTAATATAACTCTATTAAATTAATTATATGTTTATGTTTGAGAATAAAATTTAATTAAATTATTATTAGTAAATGTTAATTTTTATTAGTAGTAAAAATGATAATTAATGAGTTAAAACATATTTTTAGTAAATTATAATTTTGTTTACAAAAAAGAGAATGATTAACTATCTTTATTCTCTTATAATTAATCTAGATTCTATTTTCTTCTTTTGTCTCTCTATGACTTCTCTTACCTCTCATTACTTTATTTTTTTTTCTAATAGTCTTTTTTCTAGGGTATTTGTAGATTATATCCCTTAAATTTCTAATAGTCTTTTTTTCATCCTCATTTCTGGTTAATATACATGCAACATGCAATTTATCGTTAAACTTTTTTTATATAAAATAAAGATTCAAAAATTCAAAATTTCACTTTCAACCTAAATTGTTTAAATTATAAATTTATAAATTTTTTATTTTTTTATTTTGATCTAATCCAAAAGTTTTCTTTTGAATTTCTAATTTTAACCAAATATTTTAAGATTATCAAAATTTTTATATAAATGTATAAATTTTTGAGATGTTAAATATATAAAATATATTAAAAGAATAGTTAAAACAATATATTAATTATGTAAATATAAAAATAAAATTGGAATCAACGCTCTCTCTGCCCATAAAAATTCATATATATATATATATATATATATATATATATATATATATATATATATATATATACTTTTATCTGAATATGTTTCTAATTTTCAGCAAAATAAAAGACAATACTATAAAAAATAGTATATAAAAAGGTTAAAATTTCAAACGAACAATTAAAAGGTTCATGCATGCATGGTATGGTTTAAAAATTAGAACCAAGAAAATAATACATATTTCTCACTAGATTACTAAAAATAGTTCATATTATATATAAAAATAAATAAAATATAAGAATAGTTTCCTAACACTCATCACTAATAGTTTTAACATCAGCATCTGGTTCAACAAATTTCTTCCAATAAGAATGACTCTGCCACACAACATGCATTTCTTCTATGGAAATGCCCGTAGTCTCTGGTAGAAGCTTGTAAATGAATATGTTCATCACAATGACAAAGCATGCAAAGAAGATGAACAATCCAAACTTTATGTGACAAAGCATGGTGGTGAAAATTTGCATAATAGCAAAGGTCAATATCATGTTCATAGAGACATTAATACTTTGTGCAGCTGAACGCACTTCAAGTGGAAAAATCTCACTTGGAACTAACCATCCTAAAGGACCCCAAGACCATGCAAATCATGTCATGTACACACATATGCCCCACACAACCACAATAGCGTACCACTTTGGCAACATTTCTGGGTTTCCATCAAGTCCAAATTTCATGCATCTCCCTCAATCCTACCCTCAAGTTTGTAAATAATGTATTCATTTAAGAGGACCAAAAATGTACCGCAATTTTTTTTTCGTATTGGGCAAACCAGTTTCCATAATTACGAGAATAGGCATTTTTTTTTAAAAAATTACGAATTTGGGTAAAACGTGTTGGGGTTGCACATTTTCTCATCAAGAAATCGTGGGGGGTGTGCGTTTTTTGGCTAAAGTTGGTCAGAGAGGGAAATCGTGTAAGGGCCAAACGTTTTCTAATTTAGAAAATCTCGGGGGAGGTAGTCGTTTTCTACTCCATTTGATCGGTGTTTCCTATTTTCTACTCTATTATCAGATTATGACAAAATATAACAGCCAACGTTTCCTATTCTCAGATTATGACAAAATATAACAGCCAACGTTTCCTATTCTCAGATTATGACAAAAATATAACAGCCACTGCAAATATTAAAACTATTCCATTACATAATTGTTTCTGCAAATATTAAAGCTACCCATTACATAAGCGTCAAATGTTAAAACTACCTACCCATTACATAAACGTTTCTGCAAATATCAAAACTACCCATCACATAAATCCAAAACCTATTACAAACTAAGAACGAGAATAATTATAAGAATTGTTAAATTTATCCTGGATTTGATCACTGCAAAGAAATGTTAAACACATAGCTATTTGACAACATATAACAACTGTCACAGTATGTATTACACCTCTCAACTTAATAAAACTATGTTCATAATTTTCTAGTATTAGGAAAATCACACCACTGGCCAAAAATATAATAGTCATTCTAGCACCAATTTTTGGATAATAACTGCAGGAAAAAATGACTATTACCCCTCCCACAAGAAATCCAAATACTAATCCTACTATTGTTTTTACTAATCTTTTCAATCCTGCATCTCCCTCAATCCTATCCTCAAGTTTGTAAATAATGAATTCATTTAAGGGGATCAAAAACGTACCACAAATTAGACTTTTTTTTCGTACTGGACAAACCACTTTCCATAATTACGAGAATACGCATTTTTTAAAAAAATTACGAATTTGGACAAAACGTGTTAGGGTTGCACATTTTCTCATGAAAAAATCGTGGGGGTGTGCATTTTTTGGCAAGAGTTGGTTAGAGAGAGAAATCGTAGTTGGTCAGAGAGAGAAATCGTGTAGGGACCAAACGTTATTTAATTTAAAAAACGTGGGTGGAGGTAGGCGTTTTCTACTCCATTTGATAAGTCTTCCCTATTTTCTACTTTATTCTCTAAATGTGACAAAAATATAATAGTCAACGTTTCTTATTCTCAGATTATGACAAAAATATAACAGCCACTGCAAATATTAAAACTATTCCATTACATAATTGTTTCTGCAAATATTAAAATTACCCATTACATAAGCGTCAAATGTTAAAACTACCTACCTATTACATAAGCGTTTAAATATCAAAACTACCCATTACATAAATCCAAAATCTATTACAAACTAAGAACGAGAATAATATAAGAATTGTTAAACATATTCTAGATTTGATCAGTGCAAAGAAATGTTAAACCCATAGCTATTTGACAACATATAACAACTGTCATAGTATGTATTCCACCTCTCAACTTAATAAAATTATGTTCATAATTTCTCACTATCGGGAAAATCACACCACTGACCAAAAATATAATAGTCATTCTAGAACCAATTTCTAGATAATAACTGCATAAAAAAATAACTATTACATCTCCCACAAGAAATCCAAATACTGATCCTACTATTATTTTCACTAATCTTTTCAACCCTGCATCTCCCTCAATCCTTCCCTCAAGTTTGTAAATAATGTATTCATTTAAGAGGACAAAAAACGTAACGAAAATTAGTTTTTCTTTTTTGCAAACCACTTTCCATAATTACGAGAATACACATTTTTTTTAAAAATTACGAATTTGGGCAAAACGTGTTGGGGTTGCACATTTTCTCATGAATATATTGTGGGGTTGTGCATTTTTTTGGCCAGAGTTGGTCAAAGAGTAAAATCGTGTAGAGGCCACACGTTTTCTAATTTAGAAAACGTGAGGGGAAGGTAGGCGTTTTCTGCTCCATGTGATCAGTGTTTCTTATTTTCTACTCTACTCTCAGAATATGACAAAAATATAACAGCCAACATTTCTTATTCTCAGATTATGACAAAAATATAATAACCACTTCAAATATTAGAATTATTTCATTACATAATCATTTCTGCAAATATTAAAACTACCCATTACATAAGCGTCATATGTTAAAACTACTTACCCATTACATAAGTATTTCTGCAAATATCAAAACTACCCATTACATAAATCCAAAACCTATTACAAACTAAGATTGAGAATAATTATAAGAATTTTTAAACATATATTGAATTTGATCCGTGCAAAAAAATGTTAAACCCATAGCTATTTGACAGCATATTACAATTACTGTATGTATTCCTTTGGTGTCATGTCCACAAGAAATTTAAATACTGATTCTATTGTTGTTTTCAGTAGTCTTTTCAGTTATGCATCTCCCTCAGTCACACCTTCAAGTTTATAAATAATGTATTAATTTAAGGGGACAAAAAAGGTACCGCAAATTAGATTAAGAATAACTCCTTTTATTATAGTTTTAATTTCAGTATCTATTAGATACAAAGAAATTATCAACGTAAAATCAGTAATTAGATTTCTAAAGAATTCTCTGTTTACGTAGTGATCAGCGGGTGACTGTGCTTTTTCATTTTTCACATCGATCACTGGTTGTAGTTCAGGTTGGCCTTCCACCACGCTACATATATCGTTGCATTTGTCTTTGCTGTGCATCGTTTTACCACGTTGTGTATATCATTGCAATTGTCTTTGTTATGCATCGTTACATCACAGTGTGTATATTGTTACATTTGTCTTTGTTGTACATCGTTTCACCATGCTACATATATCATTCTACTATGCTATGTATGACGTTACACCATGCTCTGTACCTTTTTTCTTTTTTGGAAGTCGAACAGGGAATGATTGATGGGTATGTATAGAATTATTAATTATTAATAAATTAATTTTTAAATCAATTTTTTTTGCGTGCCTTCTCTTCACAGTTTGCACGCTCGTTTAGGACATATTGTGTTCAAGACGATTAAAAATGGCATCCATTTCACGTTCACGAGCTATCTCATGTTCATGATATAATGCTTCAACTTCACGTTCAACTACAATATTTGAACTCATAGTGAAAATTTGCATTTGTCTTTATTGTGCATCGTTCCACCATGTTGTGTATATTGTTGCATTTGTCTTTGTTGTGCATCGTTCCACCACGCTACGTATATCGTTGCAATTGTCTTTGCTATGCATCGTTCCACCACGCTACATTTGTGTTTATTATGTATCGTTCCACCACGCTACGTATATCGTTTCACTACGTTGTGTATGACGTTCCACCACGCCACGCTACATATATCGTTCCACTACGCTGCGTATGATGTTCCACCATGCTCCGTACCTTTTTTTTTTCTTTTGAAAGTGGAGCAGGGAAAGATTGAAAGTGTTTCTGCAAAAACTACGCATTACATAAATTCAAAACCTGTTACAAACTAAGAAGAATGAGTATGATTAGAAGAATTGTTAAATATATTCTGAATTTGATCAATGCAAATAAATGTCAAACCCATAGCTATTTCACAACATATAACAACTACCATAGTATGTATTCCACCTCTCAACTTAATAAAACTATGTTCATAATTTCCCATAAGCAGAAAAATCACACCACTGGAAAAAAACAGAATAGTTGTTCTCGCACCAATCTCTGGATAATAACTACATGAAACAATGACTATTATCCCTCCCAGCAGAAATCCAAACACTGATCCTAGTAGTGTTTTGAGTAGTTTTTTCAGTTCTGCATCTCCCTCATTCCCACCCTCAAGTTTATAAATTATATATTCATTTAAAGGAACCAAAAGGTACCACAAATTAGATTTAAAATAGCTCATTTTCTTATAGTTTTAATCTCTTTTAAATATAAATAAACTATCAAAGTAAAACCAGAAATTAGATTTCTAAAGAACTCTCTTCTTACATAGTGATCAGGGGTGGCTATGCTTTTTCATTTTCCATATCTGGCTGCATTTCAAGTTGGCCTTCAGTTATTTATGGCTGCCCTTCTTCATCTTCCACTTCAATCACGGCTTCTGGTTGCACTTCTTCATCAATCACGGCTGGCTCTGGTTGCACTGCTTCAACAATCACGGCTGGCTCTGGTTGGACTACTTCAACAATTATAATATCCATTTTTCATTTTAGTGTTAGTGATGACATTGTATTAGAATGATCGTTCATATAAATAGTGAATGAACGATATAAAAGGACAAATTATACGAATATCTTTGTCTCTGTGCTCTTTGCATTTCTCGTTCCACTGTGCATTGCTCTTCCTCCTCTACATTTGTCTCACGCTGCTGCTTTGCTGTGCATTGCTCATGTGCTCTCTGCATTTCTCGTTCCACTGTGCATTGGTCCTCCTCCTCCTATGCATTTGTCTCACGCTGCTGCTTTGCTGTGCATTGCTCACATCGTTCCACTACCCTGCCACCACGCTCCATACCTTCTTTTTTTTTCTTTTGCAGGTGGAGCAGGAAAAGATAGCGTAACTCTTTTTTTTTGCCTTTTATTCATAGATTGGGTTAAAAAAATGGATTACATGATTGAATGCTTGTTTGGGTTAAAAAAATGGATTACATGATTGTAATATTCACTACAAAAAAAACTGAAATTATTGATGGAATTTTATCGACAGATATATTTTTGTCGGTAAATTTGAATTACTGACGGATTTTACCGACGGATTCTTATATTTTAATTACTGACAAAAAAATTCGTCGGTAATTCAAATTTCTTTTACCGAAAAATTTACCGACGGATTTTTTCGTCGATAAAAGAAACGGGAAATTTTACGTCCAAATTTGAATTACCGACGAGTTTACCTATGGAAAAATCTGTCGGTAAAAGAAGCGAAAAATTTCTCGCCTAAATTCGAATTACCGACGAATTTTTCTGTCGGTAAATTCGTTGATACTTATATAACTCAAAATCCGTCGGTAAAATCCATCGATAATTTTTTTTATCGACGAATTTACTGACAGATTTATCTGTCGGTAAAAGAAGTGAAAATTTTCCCGCCCAAATCTCACCTTATAAGAAGACGAGAAGAAGAAGAAAAGAAGGAAAAGAAGAAGAGAAGGAGAAGAAAGAAGAAAAAGAAGGAGAAATAGAAGAAGATGGAGAAGAAGGAGAAGGAGGAGAAAGAGGAGAAGAAGTAAAGGAAGAAGGAGAAGATGAAGATGAAGGAGAAGAAGAAGAAGAAGACGACAGCGGCGACGGTGGCAGCAACGACGACGATGGTGGCAGCGGTGACTACGGTGGCAGCGACAACAACGACGATGGCAGCGACAACAACGACGATGGCGACCACGAAAAAACATGAAAAAAAAAATTGAAAGAGGGAGGAGGAAGAAAATGAACCGTGCAACAAATTTACCGACGGATTTTTGGTCGATAATTACCGATGGATTTTATCGACGAATTTTTTCGTCGGTAATTACCGGCAGATTTACCGACATATTTACCGACAAATTTTTTCGTCGATAGTTACCGACGAAACATGATTTCCGTTGGTAAAATTTTACCGACAAACATTTTACTGACAGATTTTTGACCGTCGATAATCCGTCGGTAATGTTGATTTAGCGACAGATTTTGAACATTACCGACGGATTTTGGCCGTCAGTAATATCGGTTTTTCTTGTAGTGATTTTTTTTTCTATTTGTGTTGTTATTTTTTATTTTGTTTTGGATTTGTATTAGAATTAGAAATGTGTTTCTTTTGCCTAGTTTTGTTTTTCGGTACTTTTATATTTACGGAATTTTTTTTTTGCATATATCTTAAGGAGAAACTGGATTTTTTTACAAAACTATTAATTAGATTATGATTTAGTCTTTCGGTGGATAATAGATTAATTGGAATATAATTTAAAGTTGAGGTTTTTGTAGAAAGATAATTGAAGTTTAGAAAAAAAAATAAACTTACTATCAAGTTTGGAAGAACAATATTTTTTTAATTATTTTTATTAACGATTAATCTTAAAATAAACAAATTTACAAGTTTGTGAAAAAGTTTAGACTTAAGAACGAAAAAGAGACTTGAGACTTTAAGATACTGCAAGTCTACTATCGAATTTATTTTCTTGACAACCAGAACCAGATTTTATTGTTTTAATTCATTCGTTTTATATATTTATCTTTAGTAATGTTTTTGTATATTATCATTTTTAATTTCATATAAAAATATATAGGTAAGTCAACTAGAAATTTTGAATTAGGGTATTCAAGAATTCAAAAGAAAAGAAAAATTGAGACTTTAATTACATAACAACAAGGAGTTATGAAGAAAAAGAACAAATGTTTTGTGTATTACGATGTGTAGATATTTCATTTTTTTTAAATGCTTAAACTTTGAAAAATCTTTAAAACATAATAATTTGTTGTATATTGATGGATTTGATTTAATTTCATAATTAAATATCTTAAGGAAAATTATAGGTTTGGAAAATGATAAACCAATTGACATTCTTAATTATATAAAAAGATAAATTCTTTTCCAAATATATATATATAACTTATAAAATAATATTAACAATTCCAGTGTAAATTGTTTAAGTTGAAATGAGTTTTTCAAAACTAAAGATAACAAAGACTTATTTAAGATCAACAATGTTTCAAGATAAATTAAACGAAATAGTCCTATTATTTATTTAGAAAAAAAATGTTAAATAAAATTAATTATAATAATTTAATAAATAATTTTGTATAAAAAAACTCAAAAAATAAATTTTAAATAAAAAGTCTCATTTTTTAAATTTGTTTTAGGTGTCCCAAACTGTTGAGCAACCCTCATTAACGTACACTAACACATTACTAAAATTAAGTTAATGTATACTTAACTGACATTACTTTATTTATTTTAATTAGTATTGACTAATCTAACGTTAACTTATCTTTAATATTTTCAATTAGTCTTTATTATGTTGATGCTAATTTAATTATTTTTAATATTTATTTTGTTAATGTATACTTAACTGACATTACTTTATTTATTTTAATTAGTATTGACTAATCTAACGTTAGCTTATCTTTAATATTTTCAATACTCTTTATTATGTTGATGCTAATTTAATTATTTTTAATATTTATTTTAGTTAGTATTCGTTAAGTCAACTTATTCACTTTTATTATTTATTTTATTTAACGTTCATTAAGTTGGCACAAATTTAAATATTTATTTATTAAAGAAGTTAAAATTAGTTTTACACCTCTCAAATATGTAAAAGATATATTTTTTTTCTTATGTTAGAGTTGATCTAACATAAAGCTAAGTTTATATTTTCTTATGATAAATGTATTTTTCTTGTAAATAGGTTAATAGCGACCCAAGTGCACTCACATTAGCAAATTATTTTTGCCTATAGAGAAAAAACATGAATAAATATTGAATTAAATTTTAAAAGGCTTATTATTTAAAACATTTAAAACATTATCTGATTCACGTAAAAAATTCAAATGAAACATTCAATATTTAGATTGTTAATGCTAATTCCTTTAAATATGTTATCAATTCATCTTATTTATTTTAAAAGTTATTTTTATTTTTTTTACAAGAGAGATGTGCATTTAATAATTTTTTTAATTAATAAATGAGTAATTAATATTTTTGTGAAAATTCTATAAATTTCTTTAATATAGTAATGAGATCTGTATATAAAGTATGAATTAATTAAATCTAGCCCTTAAAGTTCAAACGAATAATCAAGTGCACTGAAAAGATTGTAACAGAAAAAGAATTATTTTAAATGTAATAACCCCAACAACACATTCGATTTGATGTCAAGGTTAATTTTAATTCATCAAGAAACTTTTTAAAGAACATAATGGTAAATCAAATGTGGTAAACCAATCAAAAAGGAAAGGGACACTTATTATTACTTCTACGTAAAAATCTGATACTAAAATATTGAAGAGGTAATTATGATTTTAGTTCTCGAATTTTAAAGTATAATTGAAATACGTGATTATGAAACTTTTTTGATATATTTTTACTTTTAAATTTTAAAAAAATAAATAGATATGTTTATTAAAAAAAATGTGTCCATGTTTGAGTTTGAAATACTTTTGTCTCCGTACTCTAAAAATAAATATATATTTTTTAACTCAAATTAATATCAGTTAAAAAACACGTTATATTTTTTTTATAAGTTTAAATTTGATGTACTTTTTGTCTTCAAATACTAAAAATAAATGAATATATTCTTTTTTTAATGTAAACGGTTGACATATTATTTTTTCTTCTAGGAGATTAAAATGTATAAAAATTTCATATAGATACATATTAAAATTAAAATTTGAGGACTTAAAATATATTTAATTTATTATTAGTATACGTTTCTAAACTTTAATAATAACATTAAAAGCTATTTAATGACATTAAATGATTTTTAATTAGCTACGTTTTTTCAATTAATACCAAATGTGCTACCCATGACATTGAGATTTTCTTTCCTATTCAAAACCATTTCCCATCCTATATAAAGGTGAGGTTGAGGCATGGATATTGCAGACCGCCCTTCTCTCTTTCTTATGACAATAATGTCTTAGGTTAGAAATAGGGCTTCAAACCCAAGTTGGAGTTCCATTCACTCCAAGTATTAGAAGATATGATGGTAAACATCTGCTGCTGGTTCATGGATATCTATGGTTTCGTAACAATACTTGTTTCCACGAAATCAAGGGTTTGCATGAACTGGGAGATGAGTTTACTTTGATCTTTTAGTATTGGAGTGAAGGGAACTCCAAAGACTATATATATTCTACTACGATCATCACGTTATTCTTCCCATTTTGTATTTGAAAAAGTCATTGTAGGCTTTTATTTTTCTTTTGTCAATCAGAAATCTGGAAAACACTCCAATGTGATGCTAATCCTTATATATCCTACAGAACAAAGAAGTTTTTTTTAAAAAAAAAATATTCTAAGAAAGTATTTAATAATTATTTGATTAAAAGCATTCACTAATATGTTAAACTCTCCTTAAACATGCAGGTTTATGATTCTGATTAAAATCGTTGTAGTAAGAATATCATACTAATTCCTTTGGCTTGTTGGGAATCAAAATGTAAGTCTAAGTTAAAGTTATGTTTATATTTATACGGGTTGAATTTGAGTTTTTGTATCAAAAGTTTTTCTGACAAAGATTCTAATGGATTGATAAGAGGAGCTTCAACTACCACTTTTGAAGTGTTTTTGATGTTTTTTATATCTACTTTTTCCTTAGAAATCTTGTTATTATTGTAGGGAAAATGAGTGTTCATGCAAGGTTTTAATGTATGTACATGTGTAAAGAATATGTTTTTCACTAGTCCTTATAGATGTATATCACTCTTCGTATTCCATTAACTCCTATGGTGTTTTTGGGTTTTTGGGAAACAAGATGTGAAAGTTCCATTTCAATGTCTCTTTTTTATCATTTAAAGATAGTTTGAGAAAGAAGAACACCGTGTTGTTGAATACTATAGTGATACTAACTTCTACCACATAGTAAATTCATCTAAATGCAATGAAATTTGTTGAGTGGATTTAATTAAGAAATTACCTAATTGTTATCTGTTTGAGAATGCACTTGTTGGATATCAAAGAACAAAGTGAAGAAGGAGAAGAACCAAAAAAAAATAATAGGTTGAATATCATGCAAACAAAACATAAATGGTTTAAACAAAAAATGTATCTCAAAAGAAAAAAGAAAAAATAAAGATGGTAGAAGAAAAATTAAGTTTTGACAAAAATTGAGATTTTAAAAAAATAAATCGAGATTTAAAAAATATGGATGAAGAACAAACCTTCTAAAAATATATTTTCTTCGCATTGAAAACAATGTTTAAAATTCTCTTATTACATAAAATTATTTTCTTCATATATTGAAAACTTTATTTCCCTTGATGTGAAGTTTCATTTTGTCCCTCATATATTATTTATGGGATCATTATAAATCACATACAATATACCATCAAAAGTATATATGTGGCCTCAAATAATTCATATACCATACTAATTAGAACATATAGCAAATTCATCTTAATGCAATAAAATTTGTTGAGTTGATTTATTTAAGAAATTACTAATTGTTTTTCGTTTGAGATCTTTTAGACAAAAATCTCATCCATCCATTACATTAGAATGCACTTGTTGAATTAAGTCTAAAAGGAATCATGGTTTTTTAGATGAAGTTTACTAAGCCGTACAATATTTAAAAAGAAATTTGTTGCATTCATAAAATTACAATTTTAAAATAAATACAAACAATATTATCCAACCAAATTTTATTCTCTTATGTCATTTTGTTATAGAAATCTATAACTATCATAAAAAAAATTTATAAGAACACTAAATAACATTTGAAAAAACAAGAAGGATGAAACATAACTGCACATGCGGAGATGATCAAGAACTCTTCAAGAAAAGAAAAAAAAAAAAAAGAGTAAGTTGATTCTAATGCAAAGAAAAACCCTAATAATAAAAAATAAAAACTTTAATGGGTTAAACAAAAAGATAGCAAAAAAAAATCATATTTGAAAAAGAAAAGAAGGAACCATGAATTAAATTAAATTAAAAAAAAAAGACTTTAACTACTTTAACATAGTTGAAAAAACAAAGGAGATCAGCATAAAAAAAATAGTAAATTAATTTAAATGCAAAAAAAAATCCTAATAACATAAAACTTCAACTTTAGCATAACAAAAAGGAAAAAATTTCGAAGAACAAAGTGAAGAAGGAGAAGAACCCAAAAAAATAGTGGGTTGAATATGATGCAAACAAAACTTAAATGGTTTAAACAAAAATGTATCTCAAAAGAAAAAGAAAAAATAAAGATGATAGAAGAAAAGTTAAGTTTTGACAAAAATTGAGATTTTAAAAAAGTAAATCGAGATTTAAAAAATATGGAAGAAGAACAAACTTCCTAAAAATATATTTTCTTCACATTGAAAACCGTGTTTAAAATTCTCTTATTACAGACAATTATTTTCTTCAGATATTGAAACTTTATTTCCCTTGATCTGAAGTTTCATTTTGTCCCTCATATATTATTTATGGGTTCATTATAAATCACATACAATAGACCATGAAAAATATATATGTGGCCTCAAATAATTCATATACTATACTAATTAGAACATAGTAAATTCATCTTAAAACAATGAAATTTTTTGAGTGGATTTAATTAAGAAATTACCTAATTGTTTTTCGTTTGAGATCTTTTAGATAAAAATCTCATCCATCGAGTACATTAGAATGCACTTGTTGAATAAAGTCTAAAACAAGGAATCATGGTTTTTTAGATGAAGTTTACTAAGTCAAACAATATTTAAAAAAAAAAATTGTTGCATTCATAAAATTATAATTTAAAAATAAATACAAACAATATTATACAACAAAATTTTATTCTCTTATATCGTTTTGTTATAGAAATCTATAACTATCATAAAACTTCAACTTTGGCATAAAAAAAGGAAAAAATTTCGAAGAACAAAGTGAAGAAGGAGAAGAATCCAAAAAATAGTGGGTTGAATATCATGCAAACAAAACATAAATGGTTTAAACAAAAATGTATCTCAAAAGAAAAAGAAAAAATAGAGATGGTAGAAGAAAAATTAAGTTTTCACAAAAATTGAGATTTTAAAAAAATAAACTGAGATTTAAAAAATATGGAAGAAGAACAAACCTTCTAAAAATATATTTGTACTTATGCTTGGCCTTGTCGTTGATTCTAAAGAGATCTTCAATCTTATCCTCTTTGAAGATTTCACGGGGATGATGTTAGTCCTTCTACTAAAAATCAAACCTTTCAAATTTGATCTTCGTCCTTGTGCTTCAAAAGCTCTTTCATCTTCTCCTTGAAGTTTTCATTCATCTTGAAAACAAAATTTGAGATAAATTTTCAACAATTGCAAACCATATGAGAAGAGAATAATCCTCATAAAAAAAACAGGAAATTGATAAAAATCAAACCTTTCAAAAAATTGAGTAATCATTTATTTCATTCTGCCAATAAAAATCAAACATTTTCATCTCGAGGCACACTTGTATCTCAATATTTTTTTCATCTCTAAAACAAAACAAAGTTAAATAGGGAATCATAAACACCACAAAAATCAAACTTTTGTAAAAATCAAAGGTAGTTTGCATCATCACAGAACAATAACCTATGGTGTTCTTCGAACAAAATCTTCTACCTTTATTGTATTCTTCATCCATCTGGCAGAAAGCATTCGGAGAAAAAAAAACAAAAAATATTCAGATTTGGGAGAAGAAGAAAAGATCTTGAGAAGGACAAAAACGTATACATTTATTGTGTTCTTGGAACGGTTCATCACCCATCTGCTAGATAACAATCATTCATCATAGAAAAAACATAAAAAAGTATACAGATATGGAAGAAAAAGAAGAAAACATTTGCGAGGAGAATGAAAGTTTATAACTTCATTGTCTCACCTTTATTTTGTTCTTCAAATCGTTCATCTATGTGGCAAAAAACATTCATTCATCAAAGATTCAAATTTTATTGTGTTCTTCAAATATTAATATTTGATCCACCTCGTAGAAAATATATATTGATCAGTAAAAAAATTTCAAACCATTCAGATCTTACAGAACAATAAAAGATGTGGCACAGTCTAGAAATTTCGTAACTTTATTCTTGTCTCCAAAGAGTGAAAGGTACAAAGATGGAACATTTATTGTGTTCTTCAAACATTTGATCCACGTTGCAAAAAATATAGATTCATCAATACAAAAAAACATCAAAACCATTCAGATCTTGCATAAGAACAAAAGATCTGACACAAATAGACCATGAAAAATATATATGTGGCCTCAAATAATTCATATACCATACAAATTAGAACATAGTAAATTCATCTTAATGCAATGAAATTTGTTGAGTGGATATAATTAAGAAATTACCTAATTGTTTTCCGTTTGAGATCTTTTGGACAAAAATCTCATCCATTGAGTACATTAGAATGCACTTGTTGAATGAAGTCTAAAAGGAATCACGCTTTCTTAAATGAAGTGTACTAAGCCAAATCTCATACATCAGACAAATTATACAAAATCTTAAATACGTACAATTTTCTTAAAATAACATTTAACTTCTAATTAAGTAATTCAATTATTCCAACAAGTTCAAAATAAATAAAAGTCTAATTTGCATAGTAATACTAGTATAATTCCATTTATCATGTCAAACTCAAGTTCAATCATAAAACCAACATGAATATCAAATTTAATGTATTTAACTTTAAATAATATATATTAACAACTTCAAAATCAATTGTTTATCATAATTCATAATCAAGAATCAAATAATTGTCCTTGTCCCATACTGTTTAAGATCAATAGGTAGACACCCATCGTACACCTAGATTGTTGGAATCTTCGGAAGTAGGAATATACTTAGTCTTGCGGAGTTTTTACCATGTGGAGACTTTACATTAAAAGGTGTAGAATGGAAGAGGAATAGGGCATTCGTGAGTTAGGAAGAATAACATGGTATTTGTAAAGGAATATCTATGATTTATTACCTAGACTTTGTGGTCTAGAGTGCTTTGTTTTGCTATAGGTGTAGTGTTCAGTTTCTACTAAGAAAGATTCACTTATGGATACCTTTCATGGACACAACATCATTCATACCAGAGTCATTAAGAAAGTTGTTGTAGGTGTTTAAATAAGATGGAAAGCTCTATATAAGCATGTATGCGAAGACAGATTTTGTGAATTGAGTTTTTAGTGGAGGATTTGTGTTCTGCTTTAATGTCGTAGTAAATCAATTTAGTGACTAATTATAATTTTTTATTTATAATAGTGGACACAAATAAAGCACCGAAGAAAAGGTATTATTTCTGTAAGACCCGTAAAATTTAAATAAGTAAATAAATAATTATGTAATAAATACGGGTAGTGGAGCCTTTATGGCACTTAAAGTTAAGGTTTATGACATGAAAAAGTACTAGTTCGAGGGGTTGAGAGTACTTTATTGGATTGAGAGGACTTGGGTTTGAATATCATATGCATGCCATTTAGGCGTTATTTTAAATATTTAATTTTAGTAATAATATGTTTCTCGTGAAGAGGGATAATATAATCTCATACTTATAGAAATTATCAAGGAACATGAATTGATTTGATGTTTATGCATGGATTTAGCATTGGCATGGTTAGGGGTTCAATCCTTGCTAGAACCAAATTAAACTTTCTTATTTGCCAAATTTATTTTTGGTATGAAATTGAAGAGACAAAAGAACCCTAGCTGTGTGAGAGAAACTAAGGAGGCTGAGAAAAGAAGTGTAAAACAGCCATTGAATGATAATTATGCCTAGCTTAATGGCAAATTTTCGTTTTAGTCATTATGGTAATTAAAACTAGGCTTGAAACTTGGGGTAAAGGGAAATTTAGTGAGAAAGGAGGACTCTAAGGAGACATAACTCGACTGCACCGGAAAGTGGAGATTGAGAGTGAATTAGAGAACAATTTCAGAAGATTAGAAGCAAGTTGGAAGGAGTCAAGGGCTGGACTTTTGGTGCACAAAGACTTGAATAAATTCTAAGAATTAAGCAAAGAAACCAGGTTAGGGGAGCTGGACCACGTTTATTTATGTTTTTGAATAATTACATGAATTATAGCATGATTGTGTATGTTCTTTGCCGTATCTTATTTTTGGATTTTGTGTTTCTGGAAAATTCCTAGAAACCGCCTGGCGAGCGACGAACTGCCGCCAGGCGACGCATATGCTTTTGTGTGCTTTTCTGGGTTTCAAGTGGAACCGCCCGGCGGCACAAACTGGACCGCCAGGCGGTGCTTGCTGTTCAACCCAATTCTGGGTTTTCTGGATGAAGGGCCTGGCGGTGGTGATTGACCCACCAGGCGACGCGAGCTTTTGGTTCGATTTTACTTTGTTCTGGGTGCTTAAAAACTAATATTGCGCAAGTATTGGTGTAGCGTCTGGCGGTGGTGTTTGACCGCCAAGTGATGGCTACAAAACCAGTAGAGAATTGAAGCGTGTTGCGCCTGACGATAAGGGTTGTCCCACCAGAAGATGCTTGTGGAAATAGTAGCATCAGAGGCACTTGGCGCCAGGCAGCACGTGTCCCCCGCCAAGCGGTCTGGAAGCCTTTGAGCTTGGCGACTCATGTGGAGCGCCAAGCGATTTTTGATGAAGCAGACATTGTGTTTTGCTTCCGTTGGATGTGTGTGGTCTACGAGACTTTGGGTGATATCTCAAGGGTTAGATGTTGGAGTATTCCTGGAGTTGTGGCTCAGGATGGAGGGTAATACGAGCATTCTTTGAGTTGTGGCTCGGAATAGCGAGTGTTCCCGCATGTGTTCTACAAGTGGTGGCTTGTAGGTTTGACAACAACGATAGCTTGAGATTATCAACCAAAGACGTAGAACATGGATTACATGGTGGTGGCCATGTGTGATGAGACCAAAGGATGGAGTTCCTTTAATATGTGTGTTTTGGTTGTCTGAATTGTTGCATATGTTTATATTCCTTTAGCTCACCCTATCTGCCTGTGTTTGGCGATGATCGTGTACGCGGTACACGGGAGCAAATGATGTTGCAGGTGGTACTGGTGGAGCGTAGAGTCGGAGCGTGGGCTAGTTGGAAAACTTTATGGCAGCATTTTATCATTTTTTTAATGAATTTTAAGGATTTTCTTGTAATTATTTGAACTACAGAACTTGGCTTTATAATGAGACTGAGTTGATAATGTATTATGTTTAATAAATATTTGGATTGGATTTGGTTTTATCAGTGTAATAAAGTTTTAAATTCCCGCGGTTTTTGGGAAACGATTTAAAATAAATGAAGTATTATTATTATGTTTTTGTTTTATTATTTAAATTCGTAATATCCAGACGGGATGTTACAATTTCTTCATTCAACAACATTGCATTTGAAACTGAACAAGTATTTATATGTTGTTAGCTTGCTCTGTTTCTAACAGAAGCAAAGCCTGAAACTGAAAACTAATTTTTGGTTACAACTGTCAAGACCCCCCTTAATCCAAAAATTCTAGGCTTGACATCCCAATCTGTTTTCTGAGCTTGTCAAACCTAGCTTGCTTCAGCGGCTTGGTGAAGACATCAGCTGTTTGCTCTTATGTATGACAGTAAAGTAGGATTAGCTTTCCTCTGCTCACTTGATCACGAAGGAAATGGAACTTTGTGTCAATGTGTTTACTTCTCCCGTGTAGAGTAGGATTTTATGACAGGTTGATTGCTGAATTGTTATCAATGTTGAGCTGAACTGGTTTCCTGTAGTCCAGTTTTAGCTCCTCCAAAACTACCTCCAACCACAAACTCTAACAAGCTGCTTCTGAAGCAACTATGTATTCTGCTTCACACGATGATAGAGCCACAACCTTATGTTTCTTAGAGCACCAAGAAATTAGTGCATCTAAGTATCTGGATAGGTACCCATAGGTACTCCTTCTCTCCACCTTGTCTCCACACCAGTCTGAGTCAGAAAATGCTTCTAACACAACTTCATTTTGCTCATCTTCCTTTGGGAAGAAAATTCCCTAATTGTAGTACCTTTTAGGTATCTCAATATATGCTTAGCAGCAGCCATATGGGGTGTTCTCGGGTCATGCATAAACCTGCTTATCATGCCCACTCCAAAGCTTAGATCTGGCCTACTATTACAAAGAAATAATAGTGAGCCAACAATCTGCTTGTACAAAGTCCTATCCACAACTTCAACTTCCTTTTCTTTTATCAGCTTTAGTCTAGGCAACACTAGAACTGCAACCTCATTGCATCCTTCCATCTTAAATCTTTTTAAAATCTCTTGTGCATATTTCTCTGATGTAGGAACACTCCCTTATGCGTGTGCACAAACATTAGCCCGAAAAAGTAGCTTAGTGTTCCTAGGTCTGTCATTTCAAACTCTATCTTCATTCTCCCTTTAAACTCTTCAATTTCTTCTTCCATGCTTCCTGTAATGATCATATCATCAACATACAAGCATACAGTGAGTGTGTTTCCATGACTTGTCCTCTTCACATACACTCCAAACTTAACTGTGCATTTAACAAATCCTAGCTTGGCCAGCACTGCATCAATTAATTTGTTCCAAGCTCTAGGAGCTTGTTTAAGCCCATACAAAGCCTTTCTCGATCTATATACAAGGTGTTTTCTCCCCTCCTTCTCAAATCTAGGTGGTTGTACAATGTACACCTCCTCTTCCAATGGGCCATTGAGAAAGGCTGACTTCACATCCATTTGACTCATTTTCCAGCCTTTTGAACTGGCAACTGTTGTGACCAACCTCACGGTTTTCATCCTCGCTAGAGGGGTAAACACCTATGTGTAGTCAATTTCTTGTTGCTGCAAAAAACCTTTTGCAACCAGCCTAGCCTTGTGTTTAGCCACAGACCCGTTTGGCTTCAATTTGAGCTTGAAAACCCACTTCACATCAATGGGCATTTTATCATGTGGTAGATCAACCAGCTTCCATGTCTTGTTCTTCTCAATTGCTTATAACTCTTCTCTCATAGGATCCTTCCATTCCCTTATTTTCAAAGCTTCTCTCCATGTGATAAGTTTTGTGTCAGCCATTAATTCTTGATGAACCAAATCACCACCACCTGTAATTACACCATCACCATAAACTTCATGGCCAGCAAATCTAGTAGAAGGGAACCTTGATCTTTGGGTTCTTTTATTGTTTGGAAACACAACAGTAATTTCAGTTTTGTCTTCCAAGACACATGGAACATGTGTTACCACATCATCCTTATTCTTCCAATCCTAACTGGCTGTCGCATCTACCACCACATCTCTGCTAATCACCACCAAATTATTTTTTAGGTCATACAGCTTGTATGCACTTGTTGGATGGTATCCAATCAAAAAATAAATTTGGCCCGGGTGAGTCAACTCAGCTCACACGGGTTGGCTCATCACGAGTTGAGCTAAAAAAGGGTCACTTCAATCTGGCCCGACCTACCATATGTTAGTGGGTTGGCTCACTTACAAATGTTTTGGTTTTTTTTTTCAATTTATTTTGTATATTTAGTGCTTTACAATGAGAGTGAATTGACTTAATTTATTTTTTATAATAGTAGAATCAAAGTGTTCACTTAATTCTTGAATATTATTATAAAGATAATGGTTAAAGATTAAAGTATAAACGTATATACCTTGACAAACAAATTAATTAAACATTCAAATTATTCAAATATTATTAAGCAACATTCTAGCATTTAAAAATATGAAATTGTAGACCTGTGTAACTAAATTTTGCTCAATCCAACCCAGCTCAAACTCGTGATAAGTCAAGTTGACTCACGAATTTAAACTCATTTTGACATCTCTACACATTTATCTTTTAACTATCGGATAAGAACTAACTTGATTTCTAGAAGAACCTACATTATTTTTCTCTTACTTTACTACGTTAATTTAATCGGTATTAATATTTAAATAGAAAAACATTTATTACAAGACTTATATATACTTGGTTTAATTAATACAGTCTTAGTTGTCTTCCATATACGAAATTTCTCACGAGCTTCATTCAATACTTTTGAAAGAAAATAATCAATTGTCAAAAAATATTAAATGGGAAGAAATATTAATTGCAATTGTCTTTATTATTTCTTCTCTTTAAGAGCAATTAAGATGCATGGTTGTTTTGAAACTTAATTTACGGAAAAATTAACTTTATCCACCTAAATATTAAATGTTCATTGAAGTCTCTTGCAGAAAGAATCTTAAAAGTCGAAAAAGAGTTTTAAATAATACATTATAAAATTTAATTTAAATCAATTATGAGATGCAAGAAACTCAATTTTCTTTTTTTTAGGCCTATATAATCCAAGGCATACTAGTGCTAAAATCATTCATATTCCAAGTAAAACACTTTCATTCATCTCAAACTAGTATTAGAAGATGTGTTAGTGTTCAATGGATGAAAATGGAACTCACTTTGCCATGAAAATTGAAAGGAGGTGATTGTAGACCATGATTGAAAGCTCATATATACCCCATGTGAGTGACCACAAATATCATTATGCACTCACTAGGGTGTTCATGATCTTTGAAACATGGCTATTTTGATCTTTTCTATTTTGTGGTGAAGTGAGTTCCATTCAAATTTGAGACTAATTTAACATCTTTTTCATTCATTTTTCTAACAGTACATATTTGAATTTAATGGTCTTCTCTTGAAGCAATTTTAATTTTGTTATCATAGTTTTCACTTCATTTTATATGTTTATCATGTCAAGCATTGACACTCTAGCTTTATATCTATGGATCTAATTAGGTTTAATGTTAAATCTTGATTAACTTTTTTACTTTAAACCATTTTGGTTTTCTCTTTTGTGTAGGGCATGATCTGGATCTGAAATTGGGATTGAGGAGATCTTAGAGTTTGTGGAAAACTACACAAAGCGTGGACAAATTCAACATTGTTCGTGGATAAATCTGGGCTTGCATTTGTTTGTATTTAAAATACACGTATGAGATAAGTAGTTTTAAGAAAAAAAATAGGAAAAATATCAAAATCATTTTAAATTAAAACTTAACAATATTTATTTATAGTAACTAAATTAGATAAACATCTAAAAAGTAGAGAAAAAAGATTCAAGAACTAAATAAACTTCTGCCAGCTTCACTATTTCTCCTTGCGTCACAGTTACGAAACAAAACTTTACCGGCGGTGGAAACAAAACTTCACCGGCGGCCTTCACCACCGGTGGAAACAACCTATATAAAAAGTATAATAAAAGATATAGAAACCATGTTTAAGGGTTTTGTATTGTTTTAGGCTTTAAAAAAACCGTAAAAAATCTCAATAAATGAAATTATGATACAAATTAATTCATCACACCTGCAGTAACGATCAATAATATACAC
>Ga0214542_1005680_pt1 | contig 23498 bp, 24 predicted proteins | sample CNSS1metaG_FD_160096 | JGI IMG/M metagenome (GOLD analysis project Ga0214542, IMG submission 160096) | Root nodule microbial communities from cowpea collected in UCLA plant growth center, Los Angeles, California, USA - CNSS1 | ecosystem: Host-associated > Plants > Roots > Nodule | place: USA...
TGAAAGGAACCTTCACATCTAGATAGCTTGCTATCTTAATGTCCAGTGGGGATTTCACTTAGCTTTCTTAATCAACTCACACCATATTCAATAATATTAAAAAGGAACAAGATAATCCTTCATCATTAGGTTCCCTACATTGTCTAATCAATTTCTAACTAATTACCATGCCTCGTGACTTAAAGTCATCAAATTACTCCTATATCACAAATTCACTCATCAACCTTTATCACAAGATTCCACTAATATCACTCCCTATAATACTTCTAGTCTTTTTAAAATTCGTACCTCAAATGATCCTCAAGAACTTCCCACCCATCACAATACCACAATTCAACCAAACTCACAACATTATTATGGCGCCCGGCGATAAACTGAGTGCCGCCAGTCGGTTCCTGTGATTCCAGAAACCCAGAACTCTTCCTAGCACCTATGTATCTCATCCCACACACTCAACTTTAATTTCGATCAATTTCCCAATTCCATAACATAAAGTTCTCGTTACAAACACATTCACTCCGTCTTTCTAGAGCAACAAATCACAAATTCTTCCTTAAGATTACAAAACCCTAATTTACCACCCTAAACATATTCCCCACTGTTCCATCCAATTATGCCTTCAAATATGTGAGATTAAACATCGTTTCATATCAAAACATCCATTAGCAGTTACCGCTTTCCCACCTATCAGAACTTTCCCAGAACCCAGAAAACACAAAAATCGAGCCAACATGGCTCGCGTCGCCTGGCGGGTATTCATCACTGCTGGGCAACTCAACCAGAACCCAGAAAACTGGGTTTTCAAACACGCGTCGCCTAGCGGTTGGGAGTTTACTGCCAGGTGGTTCCTCTTTAGGAACCCAAAAATAGGCAAAAAGATATGTGCCGCCTGGCGGCTATGCATAGCCCGCCAGGCGGTTTCTAGAAAATTTCGAGAAACTCAAAAATCTAATCAGAAGCGAGGGGTATTCATGCATTTCACAGTATATATCATACAATTTCTTATTTAATCGTAAAATATAACGGTTAAAACTCCCCTAACCTAGAATTCCTATGCTTAAAATATAGTGTTTGAGTTCCAACAATTCCTCTAATCTCTTCCACTGTCCAACCCCTCAATTCCACTCCCTACTCACTATTTCTCTCTGAATTCGCCCTAAATTCCACTCCCTACTCACTATTGCCCTTAATGCTTGTTTAATTACCAAAAACGAAAAATAGGCTTAATGGTAATGTTTATTACCATTCAATGATCCTTTATGGTCTGTTTTTCAGCCACTTCCAGGCTGCCCATTCATCTAGGTTTTCCATCAACTCTTCACATTCAAACCCAAACTAAAGTTTAGCAAAAATAAAGTTTAATTTAGGTTCTCCAAGGTTTGAACCCACAACCATATAATAATGCCAACTCAATGCCAAACCATTCAACCAATTCATATTTCATGCTAACTAATATAATTCAAATATTATATTATTCCACAGTATGATTAACATATATTTAAAACAATAACAAATAATAACACACAATTGGCATACATAGGACTTGAACCCAAGTCCTCCTCTCACACAATAAAGTACTTTCAACCAATTGAGCTAGTACTTCTCCACATCATACAAATTAGAATTTAATGCCATATAGGCTTTTCCTACCCACATTTATTAATTAATTAATTATTTAATTAATTAAATTATACTAGTCTTACAAACCACAGCCAATGGCAATTGAGCTGTACAACCTTCCTAAGAATACTGGACCTGCATACTCCCAGTTTGAGAGAATGGTTCTCAATCAACTTCAAGATCTCAATATGGCTCAAAATGCACATCATGCATACTGCACAATAAGGTTTCAAGACTTGGATGACCAACTCCATAATGTTCATGACCTCCTCTCCAATGTCTACAACAGAGACAACCTAAGGTGTCAACACCCAATTTCGTCCGGGTAAGAAATAAATTTTAATTTTAAAAAAATAATAATAATATTTAAAAAAATAATAATTACAAAAAGTGAATATTTAAGTAAGTATAAATATATATTTCTATTTTTACTTCTTATTTTAACTTTAATATTATCTTACTTTATTTTTACTTTATCTTTTATTTTTATTTTATTTTATTTATTCTTATCTTTTTATTTTATCTTCTTTTATTTTCATCTTCTTATTTTTTTTTATTTTTTGCGTCATCTTATTTTTATTTATTTATTTATTTTTCTTAAAAAAAATATATAATATAAAAAATGTATAAAAGAAAATTAAAAAAAATGAGAGCCAAATGAGCTTGTTCTTTCCCGTTCACGCAACCAAAAAAGTTCAAATTTTGTTTTTTTTCTCTACTTTTGGGGTCTGGAAAAAAGAAGGAAAAGGAAATGTTTGGGAGCTGTATCACTACTGAAGCCATGAAAGTCGCAGCAGCATACTAGCTTCTTCCTTATTTGGGTGAGGATCAGGCATGTAGAGTCTAGAGTTTATACCTGCAGTGAGTTTTATACACAAAAATGGAAATTGTATTGTTTGGAGTGGTAGGGTGGCAGAGATGTAGGAAGCAATCTAGCACAAGGCTCAAGAATGCTAGAGCAAGAGGATAGGGAAAACGTGATAGGAAGGAGGAGAGAGTCATTTGAAAGCGGGGGCTTCATAGCCATCAAGAAAAAAAAAACTACAAGGGGGAAGAAAGCAAAAACAGAGAGGAAAGAAAGGAGAGAAACACACTGAGATCATGGAGAAGGCAGCAAAGATCAGAGGAGAAGAGAGCGAGTCAAAACTGGAAAAGGGAACAAAGTTGTTAGTGCGTTGAGTTTTATCTTCAAGGTAAGTGTCCCTGATTGCTTCTTAACTTCTGTTGCATGGATTGATACCGGTGCTTATGAATGTGCTTCTGAATATATGAGTGGAATAAATGCGTAAAGTTTGTATTGAGTTAAGCATTTTTCATCCTGTTGTTCACATAGTATACATCTACTACACTCATATTCATGTTGGTCGCCTTATCACTCAATAACACCAAAACAGTTTCCATGATCATCATACAATACTCTCATTCATGCAAACAAAAAACGCAGACCAAATTTCGTTCCTCAAACTCAACATCATTTCATCATATTCCATTCGCTCTCCAAAAAATTGATGCCTCTGCACCTTGATAGGGCCACCACTCTGGCTTGATCATTCTCTCCACCATAACTACAGCCCACTCGTAACTGCCATTTCCGTTCTCGGTTTTCTTCACTCCACTCACCCAAAAACCCATTCTCCTTGGTGCTCGCGGACCTAGTCTTGGTGGCTGGCACGGTGGCAGCGAATCGTAGGGCCTAGGGCATTTTTCTCTCTTGCGGAAGGAGAAAATCAGGGTTTCGAGATGGATGGGCACCAGTGTGGACGTCGACGACGGTCAGAATTGTTGATCGCAGTCTCTGGCGGGGAGAGCCGCGTAGCCGTGAGTAGGATTGGCATCGTCTTGTGGTCGTGCGGGGGAAGAAGTGGTCTGTCTCGCGCAAGAAAAATTAATGACAAGAAGAAATCACGAGTTTCTCTTCTGCGCCGGTGGCGGTCTCGGTCAAGAGCATGGCAGCGACGACAAAACTAGCCGTCTGGAGGATCGACGGTAGTGACTTGTGCAGACGTCGAGAGAGATAGAGAGTGGGGGGACTTGCCTCTTGTTTTTTTTCAACAGCTAGGGTTTAGGTCAATTGGTTTCACTTGCCACATCTGACTTTTTTTTTGTGCCTTGCACCCCCATAGTTTTACCTTGCACCTTCCATTATTTCATTTTGGGCTAGAATGTTATTTACGTTCTGCACCCCCTATTTGGATTGTGTTAATTGTTTGTCACACCTCTCAAGTTGATACATGCACCACACATCTTGTTTTTGCGCTGAGACGCTTTTGCTCCGTGCACCCCCGTTTTCAATCTTTGCACCTCTCAGTTTGAGTTTTGGATCTATTTGGGCTTACACAGCGCACCCCTTTTTTCAGTGCATGCACCCCACATCATTTTATTTCTTACACCTCTGTATCACTTTACGCACCCCACCTGTTTACTTCGCGCACCTCCCACATGTGATAGTCCTGCACCCTATGTTTTTCTCTATTGTTTTTGGGCTTGTTGTCGTGTTTATTTCATGTACCCCCACTAATTACTCATGTACTCCCATATTTTTGTTTTTCACTTTTACCCTTCTTAAATAATTTCATCCTTTTATTTATTTATTTATAATATATATATATATATATATATATATATACATAAAATTATCAAAAATTGCAAAAAATAGAAAAATCTAAAAAAATAAAAATGTTATCTTTCACTTTATTGTGTCTGTCCGGTTGCTCGCACCGTGTGACACTTATTTTCCAAAAAATACCAAAAATATTTTTCTTCCTCTTTTAGTGTATGTTCGACCGCTCGCGTCGTGTGACACGTATTTCAAGTACTTCAAAAATTCCAAAAATATAAAATTTTCAAAATACAAAAATATCAAATTTTCAAGCAAAAAGTCATTTTTAAGAACTACATGATCCTTGATTCTCCACTGTGAGATACGTAGGAGCAAGGCCAGTCCTTGTCAGGTTCACCTCCAAAAAAATCAAATCATTTTCTCAATTGTTTTCCAAATATCTTTTTAAGAACTACGTAACCCTGATTTCTCATTTTGAATGAGAATACGTAGGACCAAGGTCAATCCTTGTCGGGCCCAAAAGATTGAAAAATAATTTTGTTTCTTTTTAGTATTATTTGTCTTATTATTTTTGTAGAAAATTAACATTTTGAAAATCACACCAAATTTGCATATTTATTTAAATGTACCACTTTTGGGCGGGCGTTGTAGGTTGCTAACATCTTCCCTACACGTAACCGACTCCCGGATCCTAAATCTAGTTTTTCGCAGACTTGTCTTATCTTTATGGTTTTCCATAGTTTTCCAGAATAACTATGGTGGCGAATCCAAATCTCTTTTCAAACCCGTTTTCTTTTTTGGTTCACCGTCCCGTCGCGATTCCGGTTGCGACAAATGGCGACTCCACTGTGGAAGCTAGAGAGTCAAGCCATTTAATTAAATATGCAAACTTGATATGGTTTTCCTTGATGTTTTCTTTCCCCATTCTTTTTGTTTGTATATTCTTGTCTCTATTCGCATTTGTATATATTTGTTTCTTGGAATATTTGGGTGTGGATTGTTTTCCTTATTTTGTTATATATCTGCCTGGGAAATTTTCTTATTGTTTTGCAGGTGGGTTTGGGTATGCATCATTCTCCCTTCACACACACACACCTTATGCACATCATGAGTGGGGCCCTGTACCCGGGTTTGTGTAACTTAGAATTAGAGGGGATTGTGTAGCAGTGCCACAGTGGATGAACTTCCCAAGTGGTCATTATGAGAACCCCAAGTAGAGTTTGTTTGCTCCTTTGGTACTCTCACTTCTTGTTGACTACCAACTGCTGTGAGAAATGCCATGGAGTAGGCCATAGCTCTAATGACCTCGACCATTAGGTACTAGGAAACCATCCTTGTTAGCGCATGTACTTCACCTTAGACCTTAAGCGCCAAACCTCTGTTAAGCACAAAGGGAGATTGCTTGCTTTAATCATCATCTTTTGGTGTGCATAATGTACATGTGAATAAGTGCCTATTGAGGCACAATCACGCATAGCATTTTTATATCATACATCACATCTCATGAAAATAAGCGCCTCTTGAGGCATAAACATGAATTTCATTATGTCACTCTGCATATCATGCATGGTGTTTCCAAATATCATGCATGGTGTTTCCAAATAATTGTATCATATTTCATCATCATATCATGGGAATAAATGCCTCTTGAGGCACATGCATTACATCTCATGTAGGTTTTTTAATTAGTTGCATATCATGCATGGTGCTCTTTAATCGCATCGACATACAAGTGAGTAAGTGCCTCTTGGGCACAAACTTGCGTTGCAATTGTTGTCTTTATTCATAGTGGCATGTACATAGTTTTCTGCAAAAATGAGAGGAAGGAAATAAAAAAGGTTGTCACATTTTGAGTCATTTGTCTTTCTCGCAAATCGTCAAATTCACTTCTTAAAAAAAAAGAATAATGGGGTGTCACGCTTTTATGGGGTCAAATGTTTAATCAAGAACAATGACTTGACTTTTTCTTTTAAGAGATTCGTGTGCACGGTTTGAAAACGCCCATCCTCCGACTTTCCCAAAATGAAAGATTTGCCCTATCAACACTACCATTACCCAAATTGATAAACACACTTTTTCATTGAGTAGAATTGACTAGTTTATCATTGCCTACATTGGTTGGGTGGTCCCTGAATGCGTCGAGACAAAAAAAAATTCAAAGGGAGAAAAAGAAAAAAAAAAGAAAAGAAAAATGAAGAAGAAAATAAAGTTCGCTAGACTGAAAACCTGAGAGGGCAGTTTAGGCAAAAAAGATAAAAATTCTTTGGTCAAATCAGTATTTTGAATAAGTAAATAATGTTTGATATCATTCCTTTTGAAGCATTTATCTGACTCGAATAACATGAAATTTTCAAGCTCATCATTACTCTATTACATTTTCATCGTAAAACCTACTTCTTTTATTCCATGGAGGACCAACATAAAAGGAGCAACATGTCCTAAACTTACTGTGAGCAAATCTCTTAACATGAAAATGAAAAAGAAAAGAAAAATGTCTCCTAGATTGAAAACTTGAAAGGGTGGTTTAGGCAAAAAAAGAAAGAGATAAGAATAAAAGCAAGGGACAAACTGTAACATAAACCAAATTTTTTCCTGAGTTAAAATTTCTTGAAAGAGAAAATAATCATGTTTTGGAAATGATGTGCGGCCATGTTTCTTTATCATAAAACACAAAATGTGATCCTTTGTTACCCCTTTGAGCCTTAAAGGAGCAAATATTTTTCTTTCAAATTACCTTGAACAAAGGTCACCTCACATCGATGGTTTGCACTTTTGTTTGACAAATGGTTCACCAATAAAAAAATATCCATGAAAATAAAAAAGTTTGAAAAAGAAAAAATGATGATGATTGGTCACATCAAGAAAAAAAAAAGAGAAACGATATTTAGAAAAAAAATGGTGAACACAAAAGAGTCAATAAATTTTGGGTGCAGCATTTTTCAAAGATCTTTATGCCAAATACCACCACATCTTTTTGGATTTTTTGATATCCATATTTGCTTTCATACCCTTAGCCTTGGCCACCCCCACACAAATCTAAGATTGATTGTTATTATCTTTCAAAAATTTTAAGTCACGGGAAATCATTTTGACGTATTGAAGGGTTTGTCCCAAATTTTGAAAAAAAGGAAATAAAAATTAAAAAAATATGTTTTGAGATTTTCTTTCAGTGAGTCAGGCAGTTTTTTGATTAACAAGTTCCAAAAGCTTCTTAAGATAGCATGGTTAACCAGTCGGATAAGAGGCATCCTCCTTTCATAGTTTCATTATTACCCTCTTCATGGACTTCATCTTCATTTCCTACCATATCCTCTACTCTCAGCCCAAACCTTGTCCAACCTTTTCATACAACTGTCCAACCTTTTTCTCTAAAATTCAAACTAGACAGTTGCTTCATTTCACCATTCATATGACATGTCATTTATCCCAAGATAGGGCAATTTCACCCTAACCATCATGGTCACGCTAGGGGCAACGTTTGAAGTCCCCCATCACTTTTTAACCTCTCCATGCCTTCCTATAACTAGGGCAGATCAAACACAATTTGTGTGTCAATCCAGGTCCTCAAATCAGAGAAATCTTTGAAGTCCTCTTAATTTGTTTAACCCTTTCATCCATAAATGGGGCAAGTCAAACACATTTTGTACCCTAAGGCCAACCCATACTCTCACACTAGGCCAACTTTTGAAGTCCATATCATTTTCTTCATGTCATCAATAGTGGGGCAAGCCCAAACATATGGTGCCCTGATACCAAATCAAACTGGGCCAACTCCTTAGTCAGTCTTCGTCATCTCATCCAACCCTTTCTAAGTCATCGAAAATTTCATACATATTGTTTAGATAATGCTTCAAAAGAAATGATAAAAAAAAAGAGTTTTTTTAATAAATTGATCGGACCAAAGAGTTGATTTCAAAAGTGAAGAATAAATGAAAGAAAAATAATGTCTCATGAAGAAGGGAACACCCTATTATCTGACCGAAGGCAAGTGAAAGAAAAATAAACCAACTGGGGCAATCCTTTTCACCTAATCCTTTCCATTTCCACTACCTCTTTTGAAACAACACCCCTTGTCCATTCAAATTCTTCTCCAAATACCAAAATTGGGGCAGTTTTGTGAGTCTCACATGAATTTCTCACCCCAATGCTTAAATCCCCATCTTCTGAAATAAAACCCATTGTTTGATCAAAATCTTTTGTGTATACCAAAGATGGGGTAGTTTTGTGGGTTTCGCGTGAATATCTCACCCTAACATTCATTGATCAATATCCTCATACCCTTTTTCCAATACACCATAACTGGGGCAATTTTTGGGATTCTTGTGTTTTTCAACCTGATATTCACATATTGCTTCTCCTTTGAAGGGTGTGTGGAGACCACGTGCCCATACGACTATCTCAGTCTCCTTGAAACTCTTTCCAAACATTTCTAGCTTTCACTCACTTGTGAATTCAAGCACGCGTGCACTAATGTCATAAAAGAGAAAGTCAAAGATATATTCATTTCATGTGTTAGACCTCGATAAATGTGACATTCCTCACTTTCATAAAATATTGAAAATAAATATGAGTTTGATGATTGCAAATGAAACAATTGACTCATACTTTCATTAATCAAAGGGCAAGACACAACCAACATTGTTTTCATCAGGCATTCAACTTTTCATGCACATCTAGGTTTTGACACCCTCATTCTGGCACTAAAGTTTTGACACCTAGTGGCAAGAACTTGAAAAATCCTTTTTTCATAACATGTGTTGACATTAATCCAAAAAAAAAATCATCAGATTGAAGCCCTCTTCATTCATATGAATGGTTATCAAATTCTCCCCTTTCAAAAATGCAAAAAGATCAACATACATTAAGGTTTCCTTTTTCAAGATACAAAGTTCTTATTAATCAAGTTTCTCGTGCATATCGGGCTTACGACACTCTGATCCCTACACCAAGGTTCCGACACCTTGTTTCTCATGCATATCGGGATTACGACACCCTGATCCCTGCACAAAGGTTAAGACACCTTGTTTTTCTTGCATATCGAGGTTACGACACCCTGATCCCTGCACCAAGGTTACGACACCTTATTTCTCTTGCATATTGGGGTTATGACACCTTGATCCATGGACCAAGGTTTTGACACCTTGTTTCTCTTGCATATCGGGGTTACGACACCCTGATCTCTATACCAAGGTTTTGACACCTTGTTTCTCCTGCATATTGGGATTACGACACCCTCATCCATGCACCAAGGTTTTGACACCTTCTTTCTCTTGCATATCGGGGTTACGACACCCTGATATCTACACCAAGGTTTCAACACCTTGTTTCTCATGGATACCGGAGTTACGACACCCTGATCCATGCACCAAGGTTAAGACACCTTGTTTCTCTTGCATATCGGGGTTACGACATCCTGATCCCTGCACCAAGGTTGCGAGACCTTATTTCTCTTGCATATTGGGGTTATGACACCCTGATCCCTGCACCAAGGTTTCGACACCTTGTTTCTCCTGCATATCGGGGTTACGACACCCTGATCCCTATACCAAAGTTTTGACACATTGTTTCTCCTGCATATCGGGGTTACGACACCCTGATCCATGCACCAAGGTTTTGAAACCTTGTTTCTCTTGCATATCAGGGTTACGACACCTTGATCCTTGCACCAAGGTTACGGTACCTTGTTTCTCATGCATATCGGGGTTACGACACCCTGATCCCTGCACCAAGGTTACGACACCTTGTTTCTCTTGCATATTGGGGTTTTGAGACCCTGATCCCTGCACCAAGGTTTCAACACCTTGTCCACCACTTCTAAGTCAGGGTTAAGACACCCTACCAAGGTTATGACACCTTATCCCTATCCTCCTTTCGTCATGACCCTCTCCTTTGGAATGGTCTCATTCACGTATGAAAAAAATCTCAAAAAAAGAAAAAAAAAGGAGTTTCACATGAATTTTACCCATGCATCCATCTCACCATATTACATCATCGTGTAAAAAAAAAGGGAGCTTCACATGAATTTTATATATGCATCCATGCGTTCATGCATCTCATCATGTTACTTCATCATTCGAAAAATAGATTCAATCAATCTGTACAATTATTTTGCACAATGTTCACCAATGTTAATCATTCATGTGTTGTTTGTCGATACATCAAAATCAAACCTCAGATTTCTCCCTTCGGACAATGACCCTCTCTTTGGGATTGGCCAAGTCCAGATCCTCCTTTCATCGCGACCCTCTCCTTAGGAATGGTCAACTCTTGTGTGCTCCTTTTAGACAACGACCCTCTCCTTAGGAATGGTCAGGTCCAGGTTCTCCTTTCAGACAACGACCCTCTCCTTAGGAATGGTCAAGTCCAGGTTCTCCTTTCAGACAACGACCCTTTCCTTGGGATTCGTCAAGTAAAGATCCTCCTTTCCTCACGACCCTTTCCTTGGGAATGGTCAAGTCCAGATTATGACCCTCTCCTTGCGAATGGTCAAATCCAATTTTTCGTATCGAGCCCCTCTCCATGAGAATGGTCATCGATTGCTATGTCTTCTCCTTAGGATTGGCTAAATTGTTTGACATATTAAGACCCTCTACTTTGTAATAGTCATCGAATCCTTCCAGATGTAGACCCTCTCCTTTGGAATAGTCAAATCAACATTGCATCGAGACCCTCTCCGTGGGACTGATCATCGATTCCTTTACATCAAGGCCCTCTGAAAAACAATGGTCATTGATTTCTTGGTTGCATCGAGACCCTTTGCAAGGCAATGGTCATCGATTTCTTACATTAAGGCCCTCCCCTTTGGAATGGTCAATTATTCTCAACATTGCATCGAGACCCTCTACGTGGGACTGGTCATCGATTCCTTTACATCAAGGCCCTCTGAAAAGCAATGGTCATTGATTTCTTGGTTGCATCGAGTCCCTCTACAAGGCAATGGTCATCGATTTCTTACATCAAGGCCCTCTCCTTTGGAATGGTCATTGGTTCTCAACATTGCATCGAGACCCTCTCCATGGGACTAGTCATCGATTCCTTTACATCAAGGCCCTCTGCAAAGCAATGTTCATTGATTTCTTGGTTGCATTGAGACCCTCTGCAAGGCAATGGTCATCAATTTCTTACATCAAGGCCCTCTCCTTTGGAATGGTCATTGATTCTCAACATTGCATCGAGACCCTCTACATGGGACTGGTCATCGATTCCTTTACATCAAGGCCCTTTGCAAAGCAATGGTCATTGATTTCTTGGTTGCATTGAGACCCTCTGCAAGGCAATGGTCATCGATTTCTTTACATCAAGACCCTCTCCTTTGGAATGGTCATTGATTCTCTTTGTTGCATCGCGACCCTCTCCATGGGACTGGTCATCGATTCCTTTACATCAAGGCCCTCTACAAAGCAATGATCATTGATTTCTTGGTTGCATCGAGACCCTCTACAAGGCAATGGTCATCGATTTCTTACATCAAGGCCATCTCCTTTGGAATGGTCATTGATTCTCTTTGTTGCATTGAGGCCCTCTCCTTTGGAATGATCATTGATTCTCTTTGTTGCATCGAGACCCTCTCCGTGGGACTGGTCATCGATTCCTTTACATCAAGGCCCTCTGCAAAGCAATGGTCATTGATTTCTTGATTGCATTGAGACACTCTGCAAGGCAATGGTTATCGATTTCTTTACATAGAGACCCTCTCCCTAGCATTGGTCGAATCCACACATAAAAATTCAAAAAAAAAATTAAAATATGAAAGCACATAAAAAAAATCTTAAAAAAAAACAATAATTTCAAAAAAAAAAATTGAAAACAGAAAGATAAAATTTCAACATCTGTATGGCATCACGACCCTCTCTTAAAAAATGGTTAGTGATTTCTTCTTTTTTCGATAAGACCTTTCCTTTAGGGATAGTTGAATCCACTCTTTCCGGATCCTGGCCCTCTTCTTAGAATTGGTCATCACATCCCTTTAAGTCAGTCTTTATTCACCCTCTTCCTTATCAAAACCCGAACGAAATTAGTGTTTCTATCTTTACTTATATTTTACTATGATATTACGAAAAGTCAATTTTCATATTATCAGTAAAATCTAAGTAAAGAGGGGCAGTTGTCAACACCCAATTTTGTCTGGGTAAGAAATAAATTTTAATTTAAAAAATAATAATAATAATAATTTAAAAAAAATAAATACAAAAAGTGAATATTTAAGTAAGTATAAATATATATTTCTATTTTTACTTCTTATTTTAACTTTAATATTATCTTACTTTATTTTTACTTTATCTTTTATTTTTATTTAATTTTATTTATTCTTATCTTTTTATTTTATCTTCTTTTTTTTCATCTTTTTTTTTTGCGTCATCTTATTTTTATTTATTTATTTATTTTTCTTAAAAAAATATATAATATAAAAAATGTATAAAAGAAAATTAAAAAAAAAATGAGAGCCAAACTGGCTTGTTCTTTCCGTTCACGCAACCAAAAAAGTTCAAATTTTGTTTTTTTCTCTACTTTTGGGGTCTAGAAAAAAGAAGGAAAAGGAAATGTTTGGGAGTTGTATCACTACTGAAGTCATGACAGTCGCAGCAGCATACTAGCTTCTTCCTTATTTGGGTAAGGATCAGGCATGCAGAGTCTAGAGTTTATACCTGCAGTGAGTTTTATACACAAAAATGGAAATTGTATTGTTTGGAGTGGTAGGGTGGCTAAGATGCAGGAAGCAATCTAGCACAAGGCTCAAGAATGCTAGAGTAGGAGGAGAGGGAAAACGTGATAGGAAGGAGGAGAGAGCCGTTTGAAAGCGGGGCCTTCATAGCCATCAAGAAAAAAAAAACTAAATGGGGGGGAGAAAGCAAAACAGAGAGGAAAGAAAGGAGAGAAACACAGTAAGATCAGGGAGAAGGCAGCAGAGATCGGAGGAGAAGAGAGCGAGTCAAAACTGGAAAAGGGAACAAAGTTGTTAGTGCGTTGAGTTTTATCTTGAGTGTAAGTGTCCCTGATAGCTTCTTAACTTCTGTTGCATGGATTGATACTAGTGCTTATGAATGTGCTTCTGAATATATGAGTGGAATAAATGCGTGAAGTTTGTCTTGAGTTGAGCATTGTTCATCCTGTTGTTCACATAGTATACATCCACTGCACTCATATTCATGTTGGTCGCCTTATCACTCAATAACACCAAAACAGTTTCCATGATCATCATACAATACTCTCATTCACGCAAACAAAAAACGCAGACCAAATTTCATTCCTCAAACTCAACATCATTTCATCATATTCCATTCGCTCTCCAAACAATTGGAGCCTCTGCACCTTGATAGGGCCACCACTCTGGCTTAATCATTCTCTCCACGATAATTGCAGCCCACTCATAACTGCCATTTCCGTTCTCGATTTTCTGCACTCCACTCACCCAAAAACCCATTCTCCTTGGTGCTCGTGGACCCAGTCTTGGTGGTTGGCACGGTGGCAGCGAATCGTAGGGCCTAGGGTGCTTTTCTCTTTTGCAGAAGGAGAAAATTAGGGTTTAGAGATGGATGGGCGCCGGTGTGAACGTCGATGACGGCCGGAATCGTTGATCGTAGTCTCTGACGAGTAGAGCCACGCAGCCGTGAGTAGGATTGGCATCGTCTTGTGGTCGCGCGGGGGAAGAAGTGGGTTGTCTCGCGCAAGAAAAATGAATGACAAGAAGAAATCGTGAGTTTCTCGTCTGCGTCGGTGGCGGTCTCGGTCAAGAGCATGGCAGCGGCGACAAAACCGGCTGTCTGGGGGTTCGACGGCAGTGACCCGTGCTGACGTCGAGAAAGATAGAGAGGGAGGGGCTTGCCTCTTATTTTTTTTCAGCAGCTAGGGTTTAGGTCAATTGGTTTCACTTTTCACATCTGACTTTTTTGTTTTTGCGCCTTGCACCCCCATAGTTTTACCTTGCACCTTCCATTATTTCATTTTGGGCTAGAATGCTATTTACGTTCTGCACCCCCTATTTGGATTGTGTTAATTGTTTGTCACACCTCTCAAGTTGATACATGCACCACACATCTTGTTTTTAGGCTGAGACATTTTTGCTCCGTGCACCCCCGCTTTCAATCTTTGCACCTCTCAGTTTGTGTTTTGGATCTATTTGTGCTTACACAGCGCACCCCTTTGTTCAATGCATGCACCCCCACATCATTTTATTTCTTACACCTTTGTCTCACTTTACGCACCCCACCTATTTACTTCGCGCACCTCCCAGATGTGATAGTCCTGCACCCCATGTTTTTCTCTATTGTTTTTGGGCTTGCTGTCGTGTTTATTTCATGTACCCCCACTAATTACTCATGTACTCCCATATTTTTGTTTTTCACTTTTACCCTTCTTAAATATTTTTGTCATTTCTGTTTCTGGTTTGGTGTGTTTGTATTCGTACCAGGTGCCTTGGTACACCCCTATGTTAATGTTTTAATGAAAATTTTCATCTTTCCAAATTGATCTATGCATTTACTTTCATTTGATGAATCCAAAGGGGGAGAAAAAATGAGTTAAAATGAGGAAAAGTGTGTTAGATTTGGAAAACCTAAAATAAATCTACTGGAATCATATAATACAGCAAACTTAGTCAAAAATTTGAAGTTAAATCATATTATTAGTGACAGAGGGAGCATATGCATATGTGATATGTATGTATGCGTGTGTGCTTTTGCTTGGTTGTATTTGGAATATTTGTATCTTGTATGCAAAATCTTTTTCAGGTTTCTCTATGGATCTTAGCTCATCAATTCAACTTGAGGGTGTTGGCTTCATCAATTTAGGGGGAGATTGTTGGCACAAACAAGCTTGAAGCAAAGAATTGATAAAGCCATGTGCATGAAGATCTTATGTGTTTGATGAAGATTGATGAAGATCCTCTTGAAGATTAAGTTTTAGTGTGTTAAATTTGTATATAACATGTTAAATGCAATATGTTAGTGTTATACATTGTTGATAGGCTATATGACATAGGTTAGATGTCTTGTGTTCCTTAGTGTGTCTCTTTTAATCTGTTACAATGGGTTTTAACAGGTTAAAAGGTTTGTTGTATATAGTTTCTTATATGAATGCATTCAGTCAGTTGCATTATTTTTCAATCGACTGATTTCACTTAAGTCTGGTGAAATTAGCTGACTGTACGGAAAATTCAATCGACTGTTTTCACTTAAACCAGACTATATAAGTGGTGTTTTCGCGAGCAGAGGTGCGAATCTGGATGGTTTGTCTGATGTGATTTCAGGTCTGCAAGTGTGATTCTTGTAGGTTATGTGTCTAGATTTTTGTGTATGTCAAAAATCTTATGTGTTTTAGTGTTCAAAAGTGTAATCTTGTTGTGTGATTTGTAAAACTTTTGAATATAGTGGAAACCATGCTCAGGTTGTCCTGGAAAACTGGATATAGCTCTATGATTGAGTGAACTAGTATAAAAACAATTGTGCATTTTTCTTCCCTCATCTCCCTCTCTTTGAAACTCTTTAAAAATTCAAGAAAACAAAGCAATTTGATCTTTGGTGTGATTTAATGCGTTCTTGTGTAATCTCAGGCTTTATACTGGTTATAAATACTAATTGGAACATGTCTTGTATGTAAAAGATTGTTGTTTGAGTTGAATTCGCGAATTCTGCATTCTGCATAATTCTCCAGTATTTTAGCCGATTGATTTGTCTTTTTAATCGACTGTTTTATAGCATCAAGAACAATTTTGTCTGCTGTTTTATATTTTAATCGACTAAAATTGTAATGATCTGCTGCATTTACATCCAAACTTTCCAGTTCATTAGATTCAATTAAAAAGAGGTTTAAGCTTTCAAAAAAGTTTTATATAAAGCCCATTCAACCCCCCTTGTTGGCTAAACTCGCCATTTCAAAACTAACAGAGTAATCGATGCAATTTTAACATTAAAATATGTTTACTTCAAATCCTTGTAACGCGAAATTATGTCCCATGTTTGGAGTGAAGTCCTTTAACTTCAGACAAAGAAAAACAAATTTGTGTGCACTAATGAAATAGAGTCGAAAAAGGGTGTCATTTTGTCTCTATTAAATTCTTCACTTCTTCGTAATTTCATTTTAGTTATATTTTTAAGTTTTTCATGTTATTTTTGTTAAAAAAAATCACGATTTTACTAGAGGTTACAACTGCCACTAAATATTAAATACAACTTTTTACATTCAACATTTTACTGGCTATTGTAAATGCCGTTAATATTAAATACAAAATTTTTAAAATTAATTTAAAGACGGTTAAAATCGATTTTAATAATTTTTGTGGCGGTTATTCCAACAATTATGCCAAATCGACACTATAATATCTTTAAGGTACGAAATTCAATGTAGGTGGACTAACTGATGGAAAAATATATAGAGGTGGTTAAAACCGCCATTAAACAACATATTTAACTTACGTTAAAAATTGAAATTTTAGTAGTGACATATGTAATATTGTACATGTAGTATCATATGCTTGAATGTCAATACATAGTTATTAAATTGCAAACATAACAAACATGGTAAGATAACAAAAGTTTAAATTTATTATATATGACTATAATAAATTAAAAAAATAAAAATTATTAACTATTTGTCTTATCAAAGGCCACAAATCCTTTTATTGTCATATTAAAAAACAACAAGAAATTGAACCACATCAGAATTCATAACTCAACTTCTAAAAGATTTTATCCAAGGCCTATGATTTACAAATTTGAACAACAAAGATTATGAAAGTAATGAACTAAAATGGAAAAAATGCATAGAGTAAAAGAGAAATTAAAGTTTAGCAGTGATAATTTGAAAGCGAAAGAAATGAACCTGTGATGCATTGAGAAGCACAACAAAAAAGGAAAAGTAGAGTTTAGCAGTGCTTTGACAAAGGAATAGATGAACCCGTGGTGCATTGAAAAACACATCAAATAAAGGAAGAAGAAAAAGTCGTGCACGAGAGATTTGACCCACACATCAATATTATAGGAAACCACATTTTTGCATTTCAAGAAGACACGTTCTTTCATATGAAGAAGCCACACTTTTTCATTTCAATTCACTACATTCTTCCATTTGAAGAACCCACATTCTTTCCTCTTTGAGTTAATTGTTAATAACTTTTTATTTTGATTTTTTTTATTTTCTGCTTTTGACATGTTTCATTTATTATTTTGTTTTTTTTTTTAATTTATAAATAGATATATAAATACACTAATCAATTATAATTCTTATATTTTATAGTGCAAAGTTAATTCCTTCCACATTTGAAAATGTCAATGAGATTATACAACATTGAAAATACATACACATAGACATACACATGCAATATTGCACATGTAGTATCATATGTTTGAATCTCAATACATAGTTATTAAATTGCAAATGAAAGCATAGCAAACATGGTAAGCTAGCAAAAATTTAAACTTGTTATATACGACTATAATAAATTAAAAAATTAAAAGATATTAACTATTTATCTTATCAAATGCCACAAATCCTTTTATTAAAAACAAGAAATTGAATCACATTTCATAACTCAACTTCTAAAAGATTCTATCCAAAACCTATGATTAAGATACAAGTGAGCAAATTTTGTCTTAATTAATAACACACATATAGGTAGGTAATTCTTTGCACACTTATTCAACAAAATAACATGCAAAAATATCCATAGACCTTTTAGCACCTTATACCTTCGTGTACATTGTCAAGACCATCAATGAAACTTAGATATATCATTTCATTGTCAATTTTGTCATCAATACTCCCTATACTCATGCTAAGATAGATTACAGCATAGGTAATTACCTCTCAAAAAAATTAATGAGTGCATGTGTAGGGATGATTTTAACTAATCCTAAAGAAATAAAATTGCTATAAAATAGAATTTACTTTGAATATAAATATTAGAAATTAGAAATTTAATTTCATATCCTTCCATTTGATAAATAGGTACAAATATTAATTTTGTATTGAACATATTAAGCCCAAAAAGTTTAGGGGTGTGGAAGTAACAAGTATTTTAAAGTTAACCAAATCCAAGGAAGCCTTATACAATTTCAGCTAAAGATAATAAAGTCAAAGAAAAGTGAAGGAGAAAGTTAGGGATAACAAGTGCAATACTAGCATGGGAAGTGAGACTTAAGCATGGGAATCATGGACAAACTAAGTCATTAATCTATATCCAGACTTGAATTTTGAAATTAAGAATTATTCTCACCTTTGTTTTTTAAACTTTTGACCATCATTAGAAAGACTCACCAGTGCAGGAAGGGGCTTTGGCAGCGTTTGTTTTAATATTCTGCACTGGTTCCCAGACCGAAGCATATTGGGACGAGGCCAAAAGGGGAACACTTTTGGCCTCGGTTGTGAACCGAAGTCATAGAGCACCCTTCTACCTCGGTTCGAAAGCACCTTAAGCCATATTTCTCCACCTTTCGGCTTCGGTTCAAACCTACCCGAAGCCATCCAACCTTCTACTTCGAGTTACCTACAATTGAAGCCATATGTGCCATTAATTTTTAAGTTGTTAAAAAATTTGATCATCTTTTGGCCTCGGTTTTGGTTTGACCCGAGGCCACATATAGCCTTTTTGCCTCGGTTCTGGTAAGAACCGAGGCCTAATATAGTGTTTTTTCTAAATACAGTTTCTATTTTGGTGTTATTCACACATTTAAACCTGCAAATTTTGTTCAGCACCCAGCACAGACCAGAACAAAATATTTTATAACACATCCATAATTCAAATGCATTTAAAAGACAATTATAAATCATTTACAATCCAAATACATGTCCTAATCAATACTATTGTACATTTCAATTATATATTTGGCACATGCTATCCTACCAAACTTTATGGACTTTGCGGGAAGTGCGGCAGGACTCTTAAATGTCTACAAAATAAGAGATTAAGTTAAGTTAGTATATAAAAAGGCAATATTGCAAAGTATTCGTTTTAATTCAAATATATATTATCGTTTCCCAATTTGTTGTAATACGAGTGTGCACAACAGTTGTCATCCATTGCATTATATAGTAACTGCACTTATATGAGCCGGTTTGTCTATTACACTACATTATATCAACAACGTTACAATTAATTAAGGAAGAAAATCAAGCAAACAATTATAAAGATATGGATAGAAATATCAAACCTGGAAGGAACACCATACAAGACATTTTGCATTAGCCATTGATCTCCCTAACAACATGTTATGTGCAGCAATTGAACTATGATATAGGGAATAAGTTAGGATATTTTTATATAACATGTCATATTCATAAGATTGACATTGAGGTTCTTACCAATCTATCACGTGTCTAAGATGGTTGGGGGGAGGGCAATGCAAAGAGCAAAACCACACAACAAGGTTATCTCTTAGGGAAACCACAAGTAACTGCCAATGACGCCTGATAAGAAAATAAATTCATTGTTATGCATTAAAAATGACTAATTGTATTCATAAGTTAACAAAAATGACTTACCCAGCAACATAAGGGACAAAATAAATTTCTTTTCCGCATTGAAAGCATTTGGTCACATATGCTTGGATGTCATCAAACTTGTTGTCTTCATGAGTGAGTTGGGGTCCATAAACCCATATAGATCATTCAACCCCATAGTTTCAGTGACACCAGACAGATACCTAAACATAAAATTGATTTTATATAAGTAAATAGATAAATATATCGAATAACTATATATAATGACTAAAAGACTTACATCATCCATAACTGAATAATGGTAATATTCAGTTCCTGATGTCCCCGTGCAAGCTCCAAGACATCTTGGGAATTCAAGTAAAGTGGGATCTCAAGGTCTCTCCCAAAAGTGTTAGAATCCCAAGGAACCTACATCGTCTTATCATCTATGATTTGAGTAAGTTGGAGTAATGCACCAAGAGGATCTTCCAAAGAGAGAGGAATCTTCTTTGGTTGAGGATTTTCCTATATTGATGCAATTTTAGTTAAAATGGAATATAATTTAAATTTGAATCTAATAAACATGTGCAAACTTAAAATTTTAGTATATGGTGTGTTTAAGAGTCTGTACCAGGGGGTCAAAAACATCCAAATCTCTAGGCCAGGTGAGAAAACATTGGAGTGCCTGAGCCACAATATATACCTCATCTGTTGGCATACGAACTAAAGCAAACGACACAAGAACCTCCTCTACCGTGACCTTAACCTCATCTTCTGATAACTCCATTCCATGAAGAATTGTGGCTGCCTCAAATACTTTTCCACGAGCCACTAGTGTCTTCTCTATACCATCCCAAATATATAGCTGACATGGATGAGTGCCGTCCATGTCATTCCCAAGTGGAGCTGAACAACTCCCTTTTCCGCTTCTACCTGTTTGAGTCAACGATTTATTAATGTTATTTAATTATTTTATTAAATATCAATTATTCAATTCATAAGTTATAGAAAACAGATTTACCCATGGGAGGCACAAATAGGTCTGGTTCTGGTGGAGGATACACTGGTGAATGAATGTCATAATGCTCCAATTGGCGCATAAGTTCATCTCTCACCCTCATAGTGATTCTTTCCGTCAATCTTTCTTCATGATCTGGACCATGACTGAATGAAGACTGACGAGAGGAAGAACCAAAAAACTGGCGAATGCCGACTCTTGATCCAGGACCACGCACACGTCCAAGGTGCTTAGGCCGTCCAATTGTAGCAGAAAGTATGTCATGACGACTTTTTAGAGTGAATCCTCCTTGGGAGCTTTGCTCAACCAACGAATCCTACAATGTAAAAAAAAAGAGTTATAAAAAATAATACAATATAAAACACGAATGAGTTATTTAGATAGGAATTGTATCTTACAATTTTCTCAAATATTTCTCGTGCAGATTCAGAAGTGTAGTTGCCCGATGTGCGTAGACAAGCTAACTTCCACTTTTAATGACGTGATGGTGGTGAAGGAGGCTCAATATCTTGACCCTCAAGTTCTTTTCTAACATTATCTTCTCTTCAAGTTTTCTATACCCACCACGAGACAATATGTGCAGGTTTTGATTTTGAGCACTTATACTTTGAGCCTTTTTTTTTTCTCTTTTTCTATAACATATAAAAGCCACTTTATGAATTAGTTCAAATCTTACAAAATTATCAATTGAGCAGTTGATGATTTCAAATAAACATACTTGTCATTCCTCAGATGTCCGAAGCTCAACAAACTGACGCCAAGTGTTTTCATCAATCCATGTGTATTTCAACAATGGATTTTCATTCTTTTTAGATCCAAAAACATACCTAGACGTCAACTTGGTCTTAAAACCACGAAATTTCTCAGCCACTGATGACAAACATTTGTGTTTGAGAGTCGCCACATTTGGAATATCAAATGTTAGCTACAATGTAGAAAACGCCATCAATAATATTGAACATATTATCAAAAAATCCTGCCATATCATGTTCCGATTAACTTTAGTGACATGATCAAAAGATGGAGTAAGAATTGATATTCTCTATCGTGCCAACATCCCAGGATAGCTTTTGAAGACGTCCGCATAAGGACCGGTAGGCATTCCAGTGTCGACGTTAATATTGACAGGTGTTTTCTAACCCTTAGCTCTTCTAATTAAGAGTTGTCTCAACCTAGTGGCTCCTCTGGTGGGTCTCTTAGTGAGTGTTTCATCCTCTGATGATCTATGATGCTCATCCATATATCTGTGAAATGAAAACATAACAAAACATTAATAAGCAATATATAAAATCACATAAAAAACATTATTTAACAAAACACTTTAATTTTAAAAGGAACGCGAAATTCATACATAAAGTTATTTATTCGTCATATGCATATTCCTTCATCGTGATCTTCTCGAATTGGATGTACATCATCAACTAGAAGGACTTCATCAACATTTATCGTTCTTCTAAATGGGTGGGTGACAACAATATTAACATTACTCAAATTCTCTTCATTAGGATCAATCTGTTCTTTTCCATGAAGAGCGACAAACCAATGTTCAGATGCAGGATCTTTAACATAGAAAACTTGAGATGCTTGTTCTGCCATGATAAATGGCTCATCTCGATAACCCACCTTTTGAAAATCAAATATAGTCATCCCTGATTCATCCATTTTGACACCATTCTTATTGTCAACCCATTTACATTTGAATAGTGGAATAGTAAACATGGTATAGTCAACCTCCCATATCTCATGTATTACACCATAGTATGTCATTGATCCAAATACAGGATTTTGATCTTTAGATGTAGAAAATTGTAGCGACTTAGCTTCAAGACTGACTCCACTATTGTGTACTGTGCTTTTATCATCCAAACACTTTGTATAGAATGTGCAATTATTAATTTCATAACATGTACAACAGATGACATCATGTTTCAACCCATTCGCTAACCACATCAAAGTCTCTGAAGATTGCAAATCTTTCAAAACCTCATATTTAAACCAAGGCATGAATGTTTTGTTATGCTTCATCAAATGCCATTTCTCTGATTGTCTTGGATTGTTCTCTTTCACAATGGCTTTGTGTGCAGATAAATAAGGGATGACCTCATTTGTGTTGTTCAATATGTATAGGTGGGCTTGCAACAACTTTTCATGATCTTTGCTAATCACACTCACACCTCGGATGATGTTACTTATAGAACACTTGTTCAACCATGATCTCTGAGGAACTACTATCGGTTTTGCTTTTGCCATGTAATCTGAACAAAACTCGACACTTTCTTCAGCAATATATCTTTCTATCATTGAAGCTTTTGGACGATATTGATTTTTCACATACCCTTTTAAAATCTTCATGTAACGTTCAATGGGATACATCCATCTTAAGTATACTGGTCCACAAAACTTGATTTCTCTTACCAAATGAACAAGTAAATGTACCATGATGTCAAAAAATGATGGAGGGAAAAACATCTCCAACTAACACAAGATGATAACAATCTCGACTTGAAGTTCATCTAACTTTAAAGGATCAATGAATTTACTACAAATTGAAGAGAAAAATGCACACAAACGCGTTATAGTTTGTCTAACATTTTTGGGTAAAATGCCACGAATAGCTACAGGTAATAATTGTTGCATTAAGATGTGACAATCGTGAGACTTTATGATGAAGGATTGACCCCAACCAAGGATGAAGACACATGCTTAAGAAGACTAAGCATGTTTAGAAAGGAAGTTCACTAATCCTCCATCCCTTTCATTTCTGTTTGTTATTTTTGATTCCCTAAGTTGACTTAGTTGAATCAACTTTAGTTGACTTGTTGACCTTTGACTAGGTTTGACTTGTTGACTATAGTTGACTTGACTTAAGCCAACATGCTAATCTATGTT
>Ga0214542_1005682_pt1 | contig 23492 bp, 11 predicted proteins | sample CNSS1metaG_FD_160096 | JGI IMG/M metagenome (GOLD analysis project Ga0214542, IMG submission 160096) | Root nodule microbial communities from cowpea collected in UCLA plant growth center, Los Angeles, California, USA - CNSS1 | ecosystem: Host-associated > Plants > Roots > Nodule | place: USA...
TATATATATATATATATTGATTAATAGTTCTAAATGATTAATTCATTTTAAATATTGGTTTAAGTTTTGATGTCTATGTTTCTATTAACAAATTTTAATGATTTTGTATTTTTATTTTGTACGGGATCCATAATGTATAATATACCTACATTTTATTTTAACAATGATTTGTGTATATGCATTTCATTTTAATATAATATATAATTCAAAAATTTAATTATAAATTTTAATCATAGAACAATATTGTTTTAATATTGGTATTATTAATATTAATAATAGACTTATTATTAGTATAATAAAAATTTATTATATTTTTTAAATATTATATATATATATAATTATAAACAATTATAACACTTAAGTATATAAATAAATTATTTATTTAAAATTAATAATAATTATAATAAGTTTTTTAATCTAAGTTTAAAAGAAAACATAAAAAAATCGACCCGTGCAATAATACTTTAGCAAACACATCTTTTATTTAATATTGGTGTACTAAACAATAATAACTCAATTTGAATAATAACTAATTAAAAATATTCTAAATACTAAAATATTTAAACACTTTAACTTCTACCTTCCCATCAATTAATGTTATTTTTATTAATAAAAAATAAATTAACAAAGTACTGTAAATGACTACTAAGATCAATATGATGTACTATATTAATCAGAAATCAATAATAAAAAATACTACTTATTTATAGTTAAATGATTATTATTATAAAAATATACACAAAATTCAAAAATTTTAACTTTATCATATGATGTAATTCTTAACTTAAGTATTATATTTTAAATTCCATAATAAGTCTTGGAAAATGCTTTTACACACTATGTATAATCTCACAAATAAATTTCTATCCGATCCAAAAATTTTATTCTGACATTCGAAAAGACATTTTGCATTAGCTATAGAGATATTTTATATTTTATTTCTAAAACAATAAATCAATACTAAAATAATAATTAAATAATAAAGCTATTTAACAATCAAATATTAATTCATTAAATAATTATATAATATCATGTTTAAGTAAAAAAATAAATAAAGATTCGTGCGTATGCACAGGTAAGAACTAGAGATGGCAACGGAGCGGGGATGTGTTTCGCTATCACATACTCATCCCCGTAAAAAAAAATATTCTCATTTCCATCCTCATACCCAAATTCAACGGAAATCAAAATTTTGACGGGTTTCGCTGTCCCATACCCATACCCGTAAAAAAAATTCATCCCCATCCCCATACCCAAACCCAACGGGTATTAAACTTTTGTCTCATCCCAAATCCCACCGGGTAACGGGTATAATCTCGTACCCATACCCATATCCGTTTTTTTACTACTTCAATATTAATTTTAATCAATTTTTATAAAATAATAAAAAATTACGGTAAATGAAACATAATATTATCAAATATTTAATATTAGGAAGATGGTTGTTTCTATCAAATACTTCTGAAATAAATTATAATTGTTTACATTTTATATTAGAATACCAAATAAAATTTTATAATAACCAAAACATTTATTAAATTTGAAAACTACAAACATTAATGAAACTTAGTTGATAAAATTAAAAAAATATTTAAAAAAAATATAAAAAGAAAACAAATATGCAAATTAAAATATATTTTAAATGCTTGTTTATTTCAATTTTTTAAATTCTAATAAATCTATTTTTTATACACTAATAAAATTTTTAATACATCACTTGATCAAAATCACACAAAGAACAAATAATAAACATAATAATAAAATTTTGACATAGATTTTGTATCTTTTGAACTCTAATATATGTTGGATAGTGACAAAAAAATATTCATTGCAATTAAATTAATTTTTTATATTGTAGTAAATAAAGTTATTTATACAATTAAAGTGAAAAAATTATAGTATGATTGATAATGAGTTAGAAAATAAAAAAATAATTAGATAGAATATATCGAAATATTTTTCTACATGATGAAAATAAACAATAAATAAAAATATTAAAAAGTTAACAAATGTGTGTGTTAGAAATAATTTAAAAGACTATTGAAAGAAATCGCACAAAGCAAACCAAATGTATAACTAAGGGTATAATAAAAAAATAATTAGATAGAATATATCGAAATATTTTTCTACATGATGAAAATAAACAATAAATAAAAATATTAAAAAGTTAACAAATGTGTGTGTTAGAAATAATTTAAAAGACTATTGAAAGAAATCGCACAAAGCAAACCAAATGTATAACTAAGGGTATAATAAGATGAAAAATACCTTAGAAATCTAAGAAAACTTTTCAAATATCAATATACATACTCAATGGTTGAAAAAAAAAACGAAAATTATTTTAACGAAATAATAGAGTTCTTCAAATTAAACAGAAATTAATAATAATAAGTAAAGAATTTTTTTATATTACCTTAAATTGAGAGTATTAAACATTCTCATGTGAAAGGAAAAATATATAATAAATAAAAATATTAAAAAATAATAAAAATATTCAAATGTGAGGCATAAAAAAATTATAATTGACATACATAATTTTAACATAATTACATAAAGATTATAATAAGATGAAAAAATATATTGGAGATGTGAATCAGTTTCATGACAAACCAAATAATTAGAAGAAATAAAAAATATAATATATATATATATATAGGATTACTTAAATTACTTATGAATATTTTAATAATTTAAACTAGGATGAAAATATGGCGGGGACGGATATTATGACAGGGATATGTACATCTCATACCCATTCTCATACCTAATTGAAAAAGTCGAAAATTCTCCATACGCATACCCATACCCATACCCAGTCAATGCGAGAATTTTATGTCAAAACGGAGACGAGTTCAGGCAATACTCACATAAACAAATTTATTTGCCACCTCTAGTCAAAACGTAGTTAAACTTGTGAGGAAGATTGAATCATTACACAAAACCTAGATTTATCATAATTAGTTGTCCCTGGTAGTATTCTAATCACTATTAGATTTATACCGATGTTTTAAAATCTCACTAAAACTATTTTTTATTATGACAAAATAATTGTTTCTATTAAATGTATGAAAGAGTGACAATTTTAATTTATTATGATAATTATACATTATTTTTTATAATAAATATGTGAAAGGTTTTGATATGCAAATGAATAAAAAAACAATTAAAACTTTAGAAATATAATGACATAATTGTAAAAATAATAATAATGCCAAAACTATAGGCTTTCTTATTAAATAATTGTAAAAATATTAATTATAGTTTTTTTTTTAATTTAATCCTGATTTATATATTTTCTTATTTAGAGCTAGACTACCTATGCATACATTAACATTTTCGTATAACTACAGTACAAGTCTCAAAAGCACGAAAAATATAACATATATTCCTAATAGAAAAAAAAATACATCTTCAATAAAAAAAAAAATTAACAATAAGCAAATATAAAGACACATGCATGCTCAAGAGTTTAGAAGACTTAAAACAAATTTATAAAACTAGGTCTTTTATCCAAAATTTATTTTTTGAATTTTTTTATACAAAATTATTTATTAAATTGTCATAATTAATTTCATTTAACATTTCTTTTTTATTAGATAATAAGGTTCATTCATTTAATTTTTCTTGAGACATGTTGACAAAATTGTATTTTTTAATTTATTTTTCTTATCTATTTTTATAAATTTATTTGTAGTTATTTATTGAGACATTGTTGACCAAACCGTATTTTCTAATTCATTTTTCTTATCCATTTTTATAAATTTATTCATAGTTCATTTTTGTGATGCAATTAAAGCCTCATTTTTTTTTCTTTTGAATTTTTGAATAGCGTGGTTCAAATTTTCTTGTTGATATATCTATATAAATATATATGAAATAAAAAATTATAATATATAAAACACTAATATAGACAAGTAGATGAAACCAATGAGTTAAAACAATTAAACCTGGTTCTGATTGTCAAAAAAGTAAAATCGATAGTAGACTTGTAGTATCTTGAAATCTCCTCTTCCTCTTTTTTAAGTCTCAATTTTTTCACAAACCTGCACATTTTATTTGTTTATTTTCAGATTAATCATTAATAAAAAAATTATTGTTCTTCTCAACTCGATTGTAAATCTATATTTTTTTTAAACTTGAATTATCTTTCTACAAAAACTCAACTTTGAATTATGCTCCGATTAATTTATTATTCACCAAAAGACTAGATTCTAATCTAATTAATAGTTTTGTAGAAAAATTACAGTTCTTCGTCTAAATCCTTCTCTTACCTTGGTTAAACAACCTTTGCTCTCAAGGATGCTCTCTAAATCACACAGAAAAACCTAACTTGACAACAAAGACCCCAATTAAACCTGAGCATATCTCTAGATCGTAAAGCAACAAAGATTCACCAAGAGCTCCTTTGAGCCACATGCATAACCCTAAAGCCCACATGCATCTCAAGGACCGAAAATACTTAAAAAGAGGTAAACATAAACTTACTCTGTTTGACTCTTTAATCGGATGAACGCGTAGAGCTCTTCAACATGATTGATTATATGATCTTGATCTTCAAAAGGACAAAAGTAGAGATCAATAACCTATAGAAATGGCAGAAAGAAAACTTACAAAGGGATTTTAGAGAAATTGTGGTTTTATAAAATGAACTTTAATTATTAGGAATTTATTTATAATTTAAACCTTTTATTATTAAAATACTATAATTTTCCATTTTATAAAAATCACACTACTCTTTAGCCATTTTATGTACTTTTAGAGTTTTAGAATGGTTTAAATATGTTTTTGGTGCCTTAGTAAAAATTGAAATTAGTCCATTTTTGAAACTTTGATATAATTTAATCCTTCAACTTTAGAAATGCGTGAATTTAGTACTTTTAAGTTTATTTAACGTTTGAAACATTTTAAACTTAATAAAATTTGGTTAAAATGACTAAATTCACATATTTCTAAAGTTTGGTGACTAAATTGGATAAAGTTTGAAGGAGTAACTAATTCCAATTTTTAAGGGACATAAACAAATTTAATCATTTTAATATTAATGGTTTATATTAATTGTACTTACTTATCTATCTTATGTTATTGTTTCTCTCCAATTAAGTTCTTGATATCTAAAACACATGAACAAATTGTACGTTTAAAAAAATGAAAATGAGGATTAATTTTCAGTTATTTGGTTGATGAGAAAAAAAAATCGTTTGAATTTTGTTATACCGTGGGTTCCGAAAAATCGCAAAAGTACTAAATAGTTTAGCTATGGAAAATATTTTGGCACGTTGAAGTATCTAAACACATAAATAGTTCTCAAGAATAAACTCATTTTGGCACGTTGAAGTATCTATTTTTTTGAATAATAGTTTTCAGAAAGGCGGTTAGGACTGGTATGGCTAATTACCCGGTCCCAACCACCAACTTATAATCCTAGCATAAAAGGAATATTGGTTAACTATACATAAAGATTATGCATATATAATGATCAATGCAAAATACGAACAAATGCCGCCTACTTTCAACTTAGAAAATAATGGTTATACTCTCAGAATCAAATCACAAGTTTGGTATTGGACCTTAGTCAAACTCATACAGGCCTAGAAGAGGCACAATAAGTCCAATAAAGGTCCAACCCACGAATAAGATAAATCGTGATTAATGCTTTATAAATACAGGTGGACTCCAGCAATAAAAGGTACACAATTTATTGATTCTCTAACATGGAATTTGACTTTTGAGAGATTTTACTGACTTGATCCTCGAAGTCTTTTCTGCAAGTAACTCCAAAACATACAATCTGCCAATACTACAAGAAAACACATCCAAGTCAAAGACTAGAGGAGTAGCCATCTCAGGAAGTCAAGGATTGTGTAAAATATGATGTGATCCCTAATATTTTGTTATTGTTTTCGCAGAAACATAAACAATTAAATATAAATTAAAAAAGTAAAAAGTAATTCATATATAAAATAAAAAGTATATTTTAAGAGAATGTATAAACATTATTAAGTTACATATATAATTATATACTTAAAACATATAAAATTATTTATTTTTATATTATACTTGTTTCGTATAAAAATTACTGTACATAATCATATAAAAAACATTTAATTTAACTACAATGCATAAACATTACATTAATTATTTGTTTTCAAAATTTCATTTAAGAACCTAATTCCTCCTAAAAATGCAACTTTTTATACATGAATTTTGAACAACCATTTAAAAAGAAAACAGCATGATCACTATTCAATCATATATCTAAATAGTAAATTAAGTTGGTATGCATTGAGTTTAATAAACGATTAAAATGAAAAAATTGATCATTAACTCTCGAAAATTTATTATTTTAAAATTTTGAATTATAATTAATATTATTTATATAGTTTTTACTTACTCTCATTGTTATATTTTTTTTGAATGTTTTCCTTAATTGATCTATAAGTATCACTATAAGAAATCTTCAATTAAACACCGAATTTAGAAACGAAATAACTACTCATTATATTAAATAATTTAAATACTAATTTATAAAATTAAAAATTATTTGTTATTAAAATTATTTTTATTATAAATAAAAAATTATAATTGATCATTAATTAATGATTAGTTATAATTTTTTATTCATAATAATAATTATTTTAATAATTAGTCATTTTTAATTTTGTAAATTGATATTTAAATTGATAATATAATAATTAGCAATTCTTAATTATTAAAATTAATTATTATTTAAGAGTTTTGTTGCTGACAATATAAAAGCTTCTTTCTTTGTGTATCATCTTTAGTGGAACTATGATACATGTGAACAAGGAAGGAACTTTGGACCCCTTCTCCACCCCATCTCCCACATTATGCACAACAAATATGGTACACCACAAATATTCTCAGTGTCACACCAACAATTATCACAAGAAAGCCATTTTTTTTAGTAGTCTTCTAATGCATGATTCATGGTTCAATCCAGAAGTCACAATCCCTTGAAGTGGACATATATATTCATGTGGGAAAAGTGGGTAGATGCTAAGATTTGTTAAGTCTGTGTTTGACTGGTTCTTTGTTATTTTTTGTTTGATCTTCTCGGATTGAAGAATAAGAATATGCACCAAGATGTCTGTGTCCAAAATGGAATGCTTTTCCATGGATGATTGCAAGGAGAAGTGACAAACACTGTTCCAAATCCTCTTCGATTCCCACTTTTCTTCTACATGGGACATGTCAATTTCATGTGTTATTGCTCTTTCAATGTAAGTTTGTGTTTGTAGTCTCTTTAATTTTAATGGTGTAAATTTGATCTAGTTCACACCCTAAGAAGAAAAAAAATTTCTTACTTTCAAACCAGTTTTTGGTTGCTGTCGTTTTTACTGTTCCTTCCTCACCATATTTTACAAACAGACAAGAATATCATCAAGGAATCATGGTTTTGTTTACTATGATATTGACCATTCATGCCGAAAGCAAAAAAAAAAAAATTTCGAGTAAAAGGTTCACATGTGTACTCGTCTTTTTTAAAGTTACTTGAAAATTTTAATGTATGGGTTCGATTGATCTTTTTTCATCCACTCAACAATGGCAGAAGTTTTGCTTTTCTTAGGTAAATTGAATTGAACAAGTATTGGCCTTCTCGTATTAAAAAGAATATAAATTGTTACCATTGGCAATGCGCGAAATTAAACTGTTTAAAATTTTAAAATATTATTATATTGTAAAATATAACATACAGGTGAAAATAATCATAATCTGAAGGGAGTAAATTGAAGTTCTTCAGAAAAACTATTAATTTCTTCTAAAAAGTAATTATTTTGAAGACTTCCACATCTTCCCATAACATCATTTAACGATTGGGGGACATTTATTTTGTGCTTTGCCCACTTAACCTCACATATTAGTTAATTAAGAATTAAAAGATACTCCATTATAAATATAATCCATTACTCTATATATATGTAATAACTTTAAATGGCGATTATCACCTTGAAGGTATTATTTGTTTCCCACAATAACTTTTAATGGTAATGGATGATCCATTACTCTATATATATATTATATATATATTTGTGAAGTTTAAAATTATAAATTTGACTTTGATTTTAAATCATGCGAAACTTTTGGAAGTATACCATACTTTCTGTTGAGGTAAGGTAGTAGCAGGGAAAATTTCTATAGTGGAAGCTTGCTTTGTCATATCTGAAAAGGACAGTCATATGTATATAATATAATATAATTTTATCACTTTTATTCTTTATCAATTTCTGCTATACGTCCATTATCATCTTTAGGATGGCATTACTTTTTCTCTTTGTCCTTCTTTCTAAATTGTAATCTTTGTGATAAAAAAGCTACACACACATTAGACTTGATCTCGAAAAAAAAAAATTATTATAATTTCATACATTAAACACGTTCTAAAACACATTATAAATATATATAGTTGGAAGAGACTGTTAGAAAGACTCTAAATTCAATTTTTTGATAATATTTAGAAAGTATAAGATTGACTTAGTGGATTTAGTGGGTTTGAAAGAGAGAAGATAAGAGAGGTGACAGATTCAACTTCCTCAATCACTTAAATACAATCACTTAAATACTAACATCTACCATGGATAAAAGAAAAAACTATATATATATATATATATATATATATATATATATATATATATATATATATTCTTATAAAGTTTATGTGTGTGTGATTTTTGTGTTTTTGCTATTATGTAGAATCTTCACACTTAGCAGCAGTAGAGTGAGGTAATTCTCCTTTGGAAGCTAACTCCAAATCATGAGGGAGGTCAGAAATTCCTTTATACTGATATCTTTGAGCCACAAAGAGAAAATAAATGAAGTTGAGGACTCCAATTCCTGCAACGAGATAGTAAAAGTAATCTAGCCTCCCAGAGTTTATATCATTGGTTAACCAATCAGGATGGGTATGTGTTCCTGTGACATGATGAACAGTGGTCACAAGTGCACTGCTGACATAGCTGGCACCAGCAAAAGAGCACGAAAACAAAGCATTGGCAATGCTTCTCATGTTCTCAGGAAATTGTCGGTTGAAGAACTCAATCTGTCCAATTACATTGAATGCCTCACACAGCCCCATCAGGACCAGCTGTGGGACCAGCCACAGGACCGACATGGGAGCAATACCAAGCGGATTCGGATTTGCATTCGCCGTGTCTCTTCTCACTTTCTCCACCAGAGCAGCGGCAACCATCGACAGAACCGAAAACACCATGCCGATTCCGATTCTCTGCAGGAGACTGATGCCACCTTCGTGTTTCGTCACTCTTCTCAGTGCTGGCACCATGATTCTGTCGTAGAACGGAACCCACACACCTATGGTGATGAACGATATCACCCCAAGTGAACCTGCTGGGATCTGAAAATTCCGTCCTAGGTGTCTGTCCATTTTCATGGCTTGTGACACTGTAAATGTTCCTTGTTGTGCCATGGAAGTGAAACCTAGGATCCCTGCAGCCCAGATTGGGAAAACTCTTGCCAAACATTTCACCTCTTCCACTTCCTGAATGCTCACAAGCCTCCACTTGTTTACTCTACTCCCATCAGGGTTTACCTCCCCCTCCATCACTACAGCTGCTTTATTCAAAGCCCTGTTAAAATATAAATCAACCCACGTTAATCACAACGTTTATCATTTATGAAGGAAAATAAGTTTTTAACAACTAAATTTTGATAATTTAATTTTGTAATTTGATATATTTCTTGTTAAGTGGTTTTTCATTTTTATTTTTTTATTTTTTTATTTTTTTAGACCAATTAAAAAATGACATCTCAATTTGTATGAGAAAATTTTAAAATTTTAATTTCAACGTATCATTGTTCTTTTATGAATTTAGATTATTTGTTATGTCTTCGAAATATATTACATTTTTTTTTAAAAGAACTAACATGAGTATATTTTAAAAACGAAGTAAAAATAGCAAAAAAAATCGATGAAAAGTCTTGACTCCTCTGGCCATCATTTTTCCACCACCTAATTTTGACTACCAAACTATATAATACCAAAAGTTGAATGAAAGTTCTAAAAACCAATGATATGTACAAGATACTATTAGTAGCACCTTTAATTATTTATCAATGATATACGTAGGATAATGACACACGCACTCATGATAATAATATGTATATAATAAATCTCGTGGCTCTTGCAAATGCAACGTCGCCCACTCCACCTAAAACATTATAGAGATATCTTTCTATAATATTAGAAAAATGTTTTTTTTTACACGCCACTTTGGTAAAGATCGAAGAGTAAAATAGTAGATATAAAATAAAATGTGTGTAAAAATTTATTCGATGTAAAAATAATATTATCTCACCTGAACTGGTTGGTGAACGGTAGTTTTGACAACGCACGAGTGCCGACAAGGGGAGGATCATAGAAAACCCCGTCGAGTTGTTTCTCCGATGGAACCTCAAGTTTTCTCTTTCTGTATGCAGCCACGAGAACTTGTGCGATGCTAGAGAAAATGCTTCCCTCTGGTTTGACATGCACGTAGATTCTTGTTCCGACAAAGAACATAATGATGGAGCAAAGCATGCAGAGGGTTGGGATGGCGAAACCTATTTTCCAGCTAACGGAGTCTTGAATATAGACAACCACGGTTTGAGTGATCAACAAGACCACTGTGAAGGTGGTGTAGTACCAGTTGAAGAAACTGTTGATCCCTTTCTTCCCTTCGTCTGTGGTGGGGTCAAATTGATCCACCCCAAAAGGAATGCTACATGGCCTTATGCCAGCAGACCCTACGCTTAAAAGGCACAGTCCCGATAGTAGGACACCTAGGTGGGGTGTACTAGCTCTAACACATTGGTTCAGTGCTTGTTGATGAGGACTGCATGATGGAGGATGCAACTTTGGTAACCATGCTGTTAAACTCACCATCACCATTCCCTGTCATAACACAAGTTTTATCACAAATTTTCATATGTATGTATGGAAGAATATATAACACTACAAGACTATAATAATACTTCTGCATAATTTTCTTACTTGCTTATGCTAAATTGTTTAGTAAATGATTAATTTCAAGGGTTAATATGAAAGTGAGATACCATTGCCGGAGTTAAGTTCGTCATTTGTTTCAAATATTAAATAAAGATTGACATTTTAAAATAAAAAAGTATTATTCAATAATTTTTGTGCAAAAAAATAACAAAAAGGTATACTTGGAGAATTTGGATTTGTTTATGGAGCAAACATCCAAAAATAGAAGTCAACAGAAAAGATACCAGTGCTGTCACGTTAGGTATCGTATCTATGAAATGATTTATTTGAAAGGAGAAACAGTTGCACATAAGTCTGACTTGTCAACTGCAAATAATTAAATAAAATTATTTTTTGTTTAAATCAAAATTAGTATGTATATACTGTAAAAACAGAATTGTAATTTTACAAAATTAGTTTTTCTGTAAATGAATTTTATTTTACTAAAAAGTAATGTATAATTTGTCTTTCTTGTCCTCTGTAAAAAGTACTTACCCACAAATTTCTCTAAACATGTCATTATACTTCTTTTCATATTAAATAAACCTTATTTTTAATATCTATAAAATATTTCCAATACAAATTTATCAACCCACTAACTCGCATTATTTTCTGCCTTGCTTATAATATATATTGATAGTGTTACCTCTACATATGTACTGTTAAATTAAGTTCAAGTGGACAACTTTAATTTCATTAATTAAAAAAATACAAGTCCATTGTCATATTGCACTGTAAAATGTAAATACATGCATAAAAATAAGATATGAAAACTGGCAAGAAAATATATCAAGATAGGGATAACATGCAGGAAATGGTTACATATTGTATTCGTTAATTACAAGTAATTTTTTCATAAAAAAGTTAATAAATAATTTTATATTACAAATGTCTTTCTTCTGTGATATTTTTTTACCTTAGAATTTAATATTTTATTCTGAGAAAATTAGGAAAATAATTTATCTATCATATAAATATACCAGATGTACATAAGTTAATGAGGTAAAAAAAAAACATGAAACATCTGACTAAAACATAGATATCCAGCACAGAAATTTATGATTAAATTTTAATTTTGAAGTCTTCATGTATAATCAGTAAATTATGCTACGCATTTATCAAATTCTCTCTCTCTTTCTTTTCTATTTCATTTGTCTCTTTCTCTGTGTTTTCATCCACGATTCCAGTGACTGTAAGCAGTGTCTGATTTAGAAATCTCGTGTTCTTGTTTTAATTATTAATAACAGTCATCGTATTCCTTTTTTTTTCTTTTTTTGTGAAAGAGATAAATCGAGTTCATACGCAACTTTTTTTACTGTATTATCTGTCCTTTGGTCACTATGTCCACATCAAAATGTTGTACCCGACACTTCAATCTCTCCTTTTCTTGTATCGTTATCTTTCTTGTATGATTTAGAAACAATGCTTATTTAAGGAAATTAATCATTTCATACAACTTTCTTAAATCAACCATTTAGCAACCTTCAATAATAAATATTATATCCAAATGACAATAACAAATGTAAATAAAATAATAATATGACTATACTATATGTAAAAGTTATCAAAGCATCACAATTTTCTTTTAAATATTAAACTGCAACGAGAGACAAAACAATTACCAATAAAGCTACTGTTTTATATATTAAATTAAAAACCTAATAAAAGACACTGAGCAAATAAAAAATAAAACGATTTGTGAGACAAATCTACTTGACACCTAACAAGACAGAGATAAAGAGAAAAAAGGTGAGTATGATATATAGATGATATAAAACAATTAAAAAAAAAAACGTAAATTATGAGGGTCGGTATCATGATTAAACAGTGGAAAACATGTATAAGTATCTATTCAACACAAAAACATTAAACCTATGATCTGAAAAATCATGAACTTAACAACTCTAGGTGTTATGCTTCACCTGATTATCAACGGTTTTCTCCAAAGTCAGAAGCAGTTCATATAATAATGAAAGATAAAAGAGGAAGCAAAAGTGACAATATATATAATGAAGGTGGTTCACTCAAAGTGTAAACAAAACATAGAGAGAGGTAGCGAAAACAGTACCAGTAGAGTAGAAAAGGAACAAAAAGCTATAGTTCGGAAGCGACCAACATAAGCATCAGAAATGAAGGCACCAATCAAAGGGAAAAAGTTGGTAACACCACTCCATAGGTTGAGAATGTTGGAAGCATAAACTTGATCCAAATGAAACTCTCTTGTTAAGTACACCATGAAGTTAGCAAACAAACCAAATGCTGCCAACCTCTCAAAAGTTTCATTACCTGCAACATTAAACCCCCAAAAAACTAAGTTAAAGAAAACAAACACGACCAAATCATGTGTAATTGTTCTTACTTTTGTGAAAAAGGAAAAGAAAAACTGATCATACCTAAAATAAAAGGCATAGCCTTCCATCCTCCTGGCTTCTTGTAATCGCGTGATCTTGAACTGTTTTTGCTTAGCTCATCGCTGGTTTTCCCTGTGTCTGGTGGTGAAGTTGCAGAAATACCATTTCTGCAGCAGAGAAGTGACCAGGAAGAGTGAGAGAAAGAGAGGTTTTTTCCCTTAGCCGACATTATCCGAGAATATTTAATTCGTGTGGTGTTTGTGTTGGTAGATAGCTACAAGGGTTTCATATATATGTGTTGGTGGTTGGAGCTAAGAACCTGTGATGAAACTGAGAATGGAAGCAGTGATATATTTATAGTGCTCAATGATTGAATGAAGCAGCGTAGCAGCATGGTATTGAGTTAGTAGAATACGTACAAAGGAAAAGAAAGTAGCGTGTGGTACGTTTAACCTACTGACTCATGCAGGAGCATGTTGTAGATTGATTGCGTGCAGTATTTGCTATGCTCAGTGGACTTGTGGGGACCATGCCCCTATACGTTCAAACCTGTTTTATGGATCCACTATCTTTCTTTAACCACCACTTGTGGCACGTGTAGAATATATAGGTTGCATGCTGATACTGAATTTTGTAGAAACAAGTGGTGTCAAGGGTTTTTTTTTTGTTTTTTTTTTCTGGGATAAACCTTTTCGAAAACAAATTCGAGATATCAAACATGTTCCAGTATTATCTATCAGAATAAAAAAAAAAAAAAACTATCGTTCATGTTAAGAATTCGTTTTCTGATAATATCGTGAGTGCCAAAAACCTCAGTTAAAATTCAGTTATTGGAAAGTCGAATTTTCAGTGTTGAAAAATTCACTCGAAATTCGATTTCCAAAAGGACAAATTCCCAGCTATATGTAGTACTTTTGATAGCTAGAAATTTGATTTTCAGATAGTGAAAATTCTGGTGAGGTTTTTCAGTTTTTGTTTTCTAAAATTTAATAAAAACAAAAGGATAAAGAATTTAGAAGAAAAAAAAACTGACTTCTCATAAACTGAATTCCGACCAATTTTCTGAGACCACACGTTGTGAATTTGATTACATGAGAAGGTGAATTCTTCCCAAGATAAATAATGAAGCGAGCAGGTCAATTATGATAAATAATGTTTCTATGTATTCATTTATTTTGAGATTTTTTTTTCATGGGTTTATTGGAAAAAAATCTCGTGATCAAGATGTCAAAGATAGTAAATTATATCCATTATTTCTACTTAATTTAACCACTTTAAATATAAAATATGAGAAATATTTATACGAATAATTGTGTTATAGTTTAAAAAGCTGACGAAATCAGGTTAAATTATCACAAGAGAATTATTTATTAATGTGGATTAAACTTCAAGACAAATTTGTAAAAAGTTATGAAGCTGATTATGATTTAGGTTGATTATAAAAGGATGGTGATCTCCGGGTTATTTTTTCTTATATAAAATATCATCCACCAACAAATCAAACACAACATGTCCAAACAATTCTAAAAGGGGGAAGTATTGAAGAAAGAGAATGGGTGATGACCATAGTGATAATAATATTATAATAATTAAAATAATAAAGACAATTCTTTTTTACTCTCATTCATTAAGTATTTTTAACTATAATTCAATTATTCATATGAATAAATTTTATTCAGCATATCTCAAGGAATTAATTAAATGAAATAAATATGTGTGATTCGATGTTAAATTTTAATTTAATACATTGATCTTATTGGACGTTACTATCCCATGTTCAATGGTAATTATTAACGACTAACCATATTATTCATAAATATGAATGACCTGCACAACTTCAGCATTCTTAAAATTTGATATGTTTTCAATGACTATTGTATTAATTTTCAATTTGAGATTTTACAAATTTTAAAGTTATTTGTCCAACTTCAAGGATGTGTCTGTAAAAAGCAGATATTACATTTTTAAGTATTAAAATTAAAATCCTTCTCTGATGTAATAGCTTTTGTGCTAAAGTTAGCAGTAAACAATAAAGAACTCTTTTCAACAAATTATACAGTTACGTATACCTTTATTTTAATATATATATATATATATATATATATATATATATATATATATATCCCCTTTAATATTAAACGATTATGATGAAAGAAAGGTACATGTAAAGACACAATAACTAGTTCTTTTCCTAGCTTTATCAATTGTATACACAAACTAACTTATACCTAGGGAAATATCCATATTGAAATATTTGTATATACTTTTGTTAAAAAGATAATGCTATTTTCTAAATAAGATATTTAAATATAATTATATTTTTGTTCATAATAAGTCTTTTTATTTTAAAAGCCATAAATAAGCGTATTTGCAATTAAATATTTTATTATCATTTTCTCTATATTGATCTGCTTATGATGAATTTAATAATTACATGGATAATTTTACCAATATTTATCGACAATATACCAAAAGTTTACTAATGATTCTTTTATCATGGTTAATTTTGGTAACTTTTAATTACAAACGATACATAGGTAATTAAAAAAAATTTGTAATGTTATCCATTTATCACACAAATAATTAGTGTTCATGAGAATTCAAATATTATCATTTTTTATATGTAGAAATTTTATTACTATGTAGTGTTTATTATTAGACAGTCCCTTGTTAGTATTTAACTTTAACTGTTGTATCAAAAAGTCTTACAAATAGGTTAAGGTTATAAAATATAATTATTAATATTTGTCATACTACTTTATTTCGATGGAAAACACGTTTTCAAAATTATTAGTATATCATAGTTGCTGTTATAAAGGATAATATCACATTAAAAAAAAAATATAACATTAAACGAATGAATGATTAGATTATTTAATTTCCTATTCGACAAAAATAAGTTAGTGGGTAGTATAGGCATAGATGTTTGACATTATTCTGAAGATATATTGATGTTTAAGATTAAAAAAATGAAAAAAAAAAAGTGAAGAGTTTTTTTTTTATAATTTTTTTACTTTTAACAACTTTTTATTTTACTTTTCTTATTCAACGAAAGCCAACTGACCTTGTCCCTTGTTTTTAAAATGTACATTAATAAATATAAATATTGTTAATTTCACACACATACACACACATATATATATATATATATATATATATATATATATATATATATATATATATATATATATATATAATAGATGGAGTAGTTAATAGATTCTGGCCCAGTGTCCAAAAGATATTTTTTGAAAGTCTAAGATTATGAAATAAATCTTACACTTTTTCCTCTTATCCTTATTATGGTCCTACATTCTTTTCTTATCATTTGTTGATAAAGTGAAATAAAAACAATGATCGTTTTTCTCTCAAATCAGGAAAGTTTCACTGAAAATCAATAATTAACGTCTTAATTATTTAGTAAGATTTTAAGTTTGTGAATATATATATATATATATATATATATATATATATATATATATATATATATATATATATATATGTTTCTTTACCTGTAGAATGACAAGGAAAATAAACTTGTCCATGTGGTTGGTATGGAAATCTGTGAAACATCTGACTAAAACAAACACATTGAGCGCAGATATGTAATATTATATTTTTAATTTAACTCTTTCGAGTGTATTCCGTAAGTTATGTAATTACATTCGTCATGAATGATTTTTTTATGACTTAATTAATTTGAGGTACCAACTTTCGTCTAAACGTTTATTTTGGTCCCGTTTAAAAAAAAAATGTCTCAATTATATCTCAATTGAAAAAAAAAAATAATTAAGCTTTTCTATAAAAAAAAATATTAATAGTATTAATATTGATTTTTTTAACTTTAAAAAAGTTATCACGTGTCAAATTTTTGGTGTGACACATGATATTATTAGTGTCACTTGTCATGATATTGTCACGTATTAGTATCACAACCAAGTGTAATTGTTTTCATTTTAATTTAATTTTCACATATATTTCTTTATTTCAATTTAATCCCCTCATCTGTCTTTTTTATTTAATTTAGCATTTTTTTTTCAAAATAGAGAAATATTGTCCCTTAACTTAAGTACTGATATTTATGATTAAATATGTTTTTTTGTCCTATAACTTCCAATGAAAATTGTAATAAGTCCGAAACTTTGGTCTAATTTAGTTTCTCAACTTCAGAACAATGTGGATCTAGTCTTTTTAACCAAATTTTATTAAAATTATTTAACATTTCAAATGCATTTCAAACAAGGACTAAAATTGACCAAAGTTTCGAAGAGAGACGAAAAGTCATGAATAACAAAACATCGATTAAAAATTAAGAAAAATATAATATGTTTAAGAGAGACAATATTGTTTTATTTAAAAAAATTAAGACTAAATTGAATTAAAAAGACATATGTGGGGACTAAATTAAAACAAAGAGACATATGTGGGAACCAAATTGAACAAAAAGACATATGTGAGGACTAAATTAAAAGGAAGATAATGATACTTGATAATGACATTCACATGTAACATTTTTTTTAAAAAAATTAAAAAAAAATTAATATGTGACATGCTTTTAACAAACTTTTTTGAAAAGGACCTAATTTGAAACAATTTTTCAAAAGTTGGAACGTAATTGATTCATTTTTAAAAGTAGTGATCGAAATAACACATCCGAACAAAAGTGAGTATCACCTGACTAATTAAGACTTTTTTTTCATTTTCTATTTCATGTGTCTCTCTCCACAATTTTGATCACACTGTGCGGTGTTTGATGATTTTTACTTTTACTTTTCTGTAAAAATATTTAGGATTTTGAGACAATTTCGTTCAAGTTCAATTTAGGTTGAATTAGAAAAAAACAAAATTTTTGAAATATATATCTTCATTTAATTTATATATTAAATGGGTTTAGTCAATTGAAAATTGATTCACATGTAACTTACAAACAATAATTTTTTATTGTTTTTATAAGTTTTTTATTATAAGTATTTACTAATTTTAATAATATAGGTTGAGAATTTGATATTTTTAAACATTATAATGATGTTCAATAGTATGTGAATCATTTTATTTGTTTGTCAAGTAAACTGAACTAATTTTTAATTACTATTTTTATAATAATTGTTTTTTAAATAAGTAAGCTATTTCGTTATACTACTATAAAAAAAATATAATGAATATGGTCAATTTAGATTTATCGTATTATAGTTAATATACAAAATAAATCTAAAGAGCAAAACATCCTTAACTGAGTCAATACTATAACCCACCAACGATAGATAAAGCCAACTTACAAAATGTTTTGTTCAGCATAAAGTAAATCGGGTTGAATTATTCATTCTTAGCTATATTTTATGATGAGTTAACTCGTATAAGCCTAGGTTGAAGTCTAGTCATATCAACCCGGACTGAAGTCTAGTCGAGTAGGCCCTAATCAAGGATAGAACCGAGTTGGCCCGGGTCAACAGTTGAGCCAAGTCGGCTTAGGTCGAAAGAGAAACAGAGTTGACTCTGGTCGAAGGTCCAACCGGGTTAGTCCAAGCCGAAGAAGGTCGGTTGAGTTCATTTGTGCCAAAGGTTCGGTCGAGTCGGTCTCTATCTAAGGTTGACTTAGTCGGCTCATCTTGAAGGGAGTATCGAGACCCTAGGGGAAGGATGAACCGAGTCAGTCCAGCTAAAGTCGAGTCGAGTTGGCTTGGGCCAACGGTCAACATGAATCAGCCTGATCGATCATCGAGTCAAGTCGCCCTAGGTTGACAATCTAGTCGAGTTGGCCTAGGTTGATAATCTAGCCCAAGCGGCCCATGCCAATGGTCGAACCGAGACAACTTGTGCTGAAGGTCGATATGAGTCAGTCCGAGCCGAACTTGAGTCGAATCGGCCTAGGCCGAAGTCCAGCCAATCCAGGCCAGAGTTGAGTTGAATCGACCCGGGTCGATGGTTGAATCTAGTTGGCCCGGACCGAATCCGAGCTGAGTCCGTCCAAGCTAAATTTGTTTTGAGTCGGTCTAGGTCAAATTCGAGCATAGTCGGTCTGAACCACAATCGAGCCAAGTCATCTTAGGTCGAAGTCGAGTAGAGTCGTCTCAAGCTCCTGGGCTAAAGTCGAGTTGAGTCGTCCTAGGCTAAAGTAAAGCCGAGTCGGTCCAAGCCAATTCAAGCTGAGTTGGTCAGGGTTGACATTTGAGGTAATTTGGTTCTGCTCGAAGGTCGAGTCGAGTCAGCTTGTGACAAAGGTCGAGCCGAGTCAACTTGTGTAGAAGGTCGAACTGAGTCGGCCCATGCTAAAGTCAAGTTGAGTCGGTCTATGTCGAAGTCGAGTCGAATCAGCTCAAGTCGTAGTCAAGTCAATTCGACTTGGAACGAAGGTCAACTAGAGTTGGCCCGCACCAAAGATCAAGTCGAGTCGACCTAGATTGATGTTAAGTTGAGTCGGCTACGACCAAAATCGAGCCGAGTCGACTCAGATCGAAGGTCAAGCCAAGTTGACTTGGGTCGAAAGTCGAATTGAGTTGGTCAGGGATGAAGGTCGAGCTGAGTCAATCTCAGTTGAAGATTTAGCCAAGTCGACTTGGGCCGAAGGTTAAGCCGAGTCGGTCTGGGCTAAAACTTGAGCCGAGTAGCCGACTCACATTGAAGGTCGAACCTAGTCATCCTAAGTTGAAGGTTGAAATCAATTAACAATATTTGAAGGTCGAGACAAGTCAATCTATAATCAAGGTTGAGCCTAGTCAACCCAGGTTGAATATTTAGGAATCAACTCAGACTAAACATTGAGATGAGTCGTCCTGAATCAAAGGAACTCAATTTAAACTCAATGATAGAGTTGAATTTGTTTTAAAGTAGAAATTAAATTATTTTATAAAAAAATCTAAGATATTTTCAAACAAATTATTTAAAAAGTGAAAGAAATTTAATTATAAATAATTCAAATTTTATGAATTTCAATTTCTAAAATTGTTGAAATTCTTCCACAAACGAAATATTATTGTTTATTATAAGACTTAAAGATTAATTGTTTGAGATAAGGATAAAATGAAGATTGAGATAAGGGAATCTAACTTTAGTTTTAGTTTCAATTTGGTTAAATGATACTTTTTGTATGAGTTAAATTAAGATTCTTACATGTGCAAACATATGAATAACATTGTTTGCTAACGATGTAAGAGTCTTGGAGAATACATTTATATATTTTGATTGTCCTAATTTGACAAGGGAAACGAATTTTATTTTTAGTTTTAATATGGTTTATAAATTATAATTTCTATACTTAACATTATATTAGATTAATGTAGTAGTCTCACCTTAAGAATTCTTTTATTCACACACAAAACACATATCTCATTTCAAACATTTTAAAAGATATTTAAAATACATTATTTTTCTAAATATTTTCGCCCAGCAAAATCATGTGTTCACCCAACAACGAACAATTACCAAACTTGTCATTTGACTAAAAGTGAAAGATTTACTAGAAATTTAAAAGTTATCCTTTAATAGTTAGTAACCACATAATTCATATTATAACCTAAGTAATCACTTAATTCTCTTATAAACAATTTGATGATTAAATATTTTTTAGAAAAGTACGATAAATATTAATGTTTCAATATACCTAGTAAGTCACACATCGAGTAAGAATCGATGTATAGTGTAATCTAAATACTGCTTCTTTCCTTTATCATTTGAAGTGTCTTTCAAGAACAAAACTGATGGAACTCCGCACTTTAAAGTAGACAATACCTCACATTGCTTAAGAGTTGAGGTAGACACAATAACGATATTGTCGAACAGACTTAAATCAGATCAGAACAATTAATATTGAATCTATTTTTTATATGTCGTCAAGTTTTACAAATAATTTTTTTTTATGTGATATATTTGATGTAGGTATTAAATAATTAAATATTTTTATGTGATTTACTGTTTTGCTAGTTTACCATGCTTGAATATTGTTAAATAATTTAATTGTGGTTTTATCTAGAAGTATGCATTACAATAAAAAGTAGCATCGGTGTCTAAAAGTTCTACAATAGATATTAAATAAGAGTATTTAAAAATATTCAATTATAATATTTAATTATTTAAGTATCATAATAATTATTTTAGCGTTTTTAAATTAATAATTTAATTTTGCAAATAACTTATATTTTAATGTATAACCTATTTAACTCTTTTTTTCTATAAAGACTAATATTATTTCATATGTCATTTTATTTGAATTATAATTTAAAACTAAAAATTTATTTAAATTTAAATTTCAAAGAATAAATTTAAATAATTTCTATCAATTGAATATCTATAAATAATTTCTTTTATACAGAATGGTCATCCTATTCATTGGCATTTCTACTCAAAAAGGTTTTGAAAAGTTTATACTATTAATGTCTTCTTATTTCCATGATTATGAGTCTTGGACTTCCCAACCATCGTCATGATCGCTTATCATCACCATTACACATAGTGATGATGAGACATTTCTGCACTTCATCACCACTACAAACCATATGTAACCAATCACAATGATTCAATTTTATAAAATATTTAATTTCACATCATTACTTACCACTTAGAGCATATTCATTTTATCTTTGGCACTTTGACATACCCAATATTCGAATATAAATATACATAGATAAATATTGTCCCACTCGATGTCGCAAATGCTGATTTTGTCTATGGAGATCGAGGATGACAGATAGGGAGCATTGATAAGTGAAAACCAATAAAAAACCAGTTTAATGATCAACAATGAATCACTTGCATCATGTCAATATTTTAAACGGATATTATATATGGGTTTAAGTAAACTTTAAGTGGTTGATAAATTTCAATATTTTTAATTAAATTTTTATTATTTTTTTATTAAGAATTATAAATTTTTATATTTTGTCAATCTAGTTGTTGTAATTTTATAGAAATGACTTGACTATTATTTTATTTAATTATCTTTCCATATTAAGAAATATAAGACTTATGTTAATAAAATATTATATTATTATCATTATCAATTGGTCTAATTTTGGAACGTGGAGTTTTGTTATGGTTTTGTTTGTAGAAGACACCTCAAAGAAAGAGGGAGGAGGAGTATTTAAATTGCGTTTGACCTCGACTCTTAAACAATGTGGGACATATTAGAGACTTGTTGAGTGTACCGGAACAAACCTCCAGTCGAGGACAAGGGGACTTATTGGGTGTACCGCGGTGGTTGTTCGTCCGACAATAAGTCTCACATCGCTTAGGAATCGAGGTCAAGCGCAATTTAAATACTCCTTCCTTTATATCCCCCTTCGAGGTGTTGTTTAAAGACAAAACTGTGGTGGAACTCCACGCTCTAAAGCGGACATGGTGGATCTTCACAAATATTTTGAAAAAAATATCAAAATAAATGTGCAAAATTTTTGTGATTTTAAATACACAAAATATACTTTAATTGCAAAATTATTTCTATTTATATATTAATTTATATATATGGAAAAAAAATTTAGGGTGTAAAACCCCTTTAATGACAATCTCATTAAACAACATCTTTTTAATAAAAATAATAAAAGTTAAATTGTTATTCAACTCGTACATAAAATCAATAACTAAAGTACACATCTCGGGTCGGCATAGACCTAAACCAGCCTAAACTCATAACAAAAGTTGTTAATGAAACAGCCAACCTAGGACAGTACACGGACAAAGACGACATAAGCCAATCTAAGACAGTACACGGACAAAGACGACATAAGCCAACTAGAGAAGTAACCAGATCAGACCGTTCCAAAAGACTTAGCAAAATCAAAGCCTCCTGATATCCAATGAACCCACAATAATCAAACTAAGGGCCTGGGCCAGGGTCCAGCCCACCTACAGCCCAAACTAGAGCCCAACCCATGACAAGATAAAACATAATTAATGCTCTATAAATACGCGTGGACTCCAGTAATTAAAGGTACGCATTCATTACTCCATTAATCACCTGATTTGACTTTTAGAGAGCTTTAACTAACTTGAGCTTCGGAGTCCCTTGTGCAGGTAACCCCTCCCGGGTCCAAACAGACATGTGCAAACCGGGAAGAGGCCAACTGAGGAGATAGCGGACTGCTTGGGTAAGGTGACACTTGTGCATAACTTATCTTATATATATATATATATATATATATATATATATATAT
>Ga0214542_1005683_pt1 | contig 23490 bp, 14 predicted proteins | sample CNSS1metaG_FD_160096 | JGI IMG/M metagenome (GOLD analysis project Ga0214542, IMG submission 160096) | Root nodule microbial communities from cowpea collected in UCLA plant growth center, Los Angeles, California, USA - CNSS1 | ecosystem: Host-associated > Plants > Roots > Nodule | place: USA...
CATGGACAAGCTTAGGAACCAAGCCTTTCCTAGCCAGAGATCTCTAAAATGCTTTCACAAAATTTCTCAATAAAAATACAAATGAAACAGATGGGTGAAAAACAAATTGACAAAGTGTGTGAAAAGAGTGAAAACTTAAAGACCAGAAGAAGGTCAACTAGGTGTAAAACAAATGGTACCTAGATATCACGGGACCTAAAACAGAAATACAACCAAAGCATACAAAACAGAACCTGGACATTGAAACACATGGCATAAAAGCTGAAAACATAAAGACTGAAATTGGAAAAACTGAAAACATAAACTAGACGAAAAACCTAAGTGAAGATACAAGTGGCCTTTGGAACCCCTTGTACCTCACACTAAACACGCTTAAACTATTACAAACCGAGCTAGGTTGGGATTGCTCTAAAGCATTTTCCCACCTAAGCCAAATGAAACAAAAACTGAAATCTGAAAGAAAAAATTTACAACCCAAAAGTCCATGATATCAAAACAGAAATAAGACAAAAAGAACTATGCTTCTTGTTGCAGTGTGCTAGCTATTGTTCCTCTCAGTCTAGTGTTGGACTTTATCCCAGCTCACTCCTATGACTCTCTCGTGATGCACTCCTTTGAAGTCCCAGCTCACTCCTCAAGTCTCTCGGCAATGTACCTCCCAACAGGTTCACTCACCACACCACCTTCCAGAAGAGGCTTTACCTACAAAGATTTCCAAAACAGTGAGTTGGAAGCAAAGTGAACCAAGAGCATGCACAATCTTCCACATAAGAATAACAAAGCAGAAAGCAATAAAAGCTCAAATGGAAGAAGTGGACAACATCAAGTGAAAGATTAAATGACAAACTGAATGGAATAATCCAAGAAGACAAGCAAGAAACAAGCTAAGAATTAAAGGTGGCACACAAAAGGATCCTAAGGAATGTGTCTAGAATAAGATGAATAAAACCAAACTCAAACAAAGACTCAAAACAAGTTGAATCAAGAATATAACATATGCAAACATAGTTGACATGGAAAGTGACACATACTGTTGTGAATTAACCTCGTTTCTTTCTTTCTTTCTGTTTTGAACTCAAAGTGCTTGATTCAGTAATCAATTTCTATTTTTCCAGATGTTGCAGCTATCAATTCTGTTCACTGATTTTTGTTTTTGAGTCCAAGGTCACATGGGATGCTCTTTCTTTCACAAAAAATTTCACAACAATATATCCCAAATCAACTCAACCAGATACATATGACTATGGAAAGCAAATGATTCAACTAAAAAAATTGAAAGAAACAAAAAGGAAACAAAGAAACAAGACACAACAATAGGCAACCAGAGTATGCTTGGCTAGTGCAGTGAAAAATCTGATAAGAGAAGCTTGCCACACAGAACTGCAATACAAATGATATAGCAGAACTGAATTTATGACACAACAACAAGTAGTAATTTCAATTATCAAATTCGGAGAAAATAGCAGTTGCAACTCAACAAATTACATGGTATAGCTGAATCTAAAACATGAAGAGATTAATGGAGCAAGAGTCAGTGAAAATATGGAAACCACTGAAACTGATATAGGCATTAAAACTGGATGCAAACAACACTGACGCTGTGATTCAAACCAAATGAAACAGTTGCACTATGAATACAAACTGATTGAAACAGAATTGAAAAACTGTTGGTTCAAAGCAACTGATATTGAACGCAATGTTTCACTGTGAATCCAATGTTCACTCCACAATTCAGTCAAGCAACAAGGAGAATCAAAATAAGGCCAACTGATGCAACTTGTAAGAACAAGATCTGAACAAGGCAGATTCAAAAGCAAGCAAATCTAAACACACATGGCCAAGTAAGATATGCAACATTTGAGAGATCTAGACAAACTAAACCAGCACTAGACAAAAAAAATGAAAACAAAGTACTTGTATTCAAAGCAAATAGACACTAATTGCAGTGTTGAATTCAGATTCCAATGACCAAGCAATATGTGGAAAATCTGGACATGAATTGAGCAAAGTAAATCTGTATTGCAGAAGGAAACAGGAAGCCCGTGAATGCTCACATTGACTGATGCAGCGCTCAAATTCAAGCAAAAAAAAAATTAGGCCAGCAATGGAGTTCAAACAGCAACAAAGCAATCAAAAGAGCAAAAACACAGCCTATGTGTGGACCAAAACCAACTAGAATTCCACTGAAACGATCTGAACAGAGCAGATGTATCATCAAAGCAGTGGAAACATGACAGTTTTGGCCAGCACAATCCTTGGCAAGCACATGAATGGCAGAAACAACACAAGAACAATGAAAAAAAAATAAGGCACGAGTAAAACTAGGAACAGCTAGAAGCATACACTGCAGAAAAATTGCCAATTATCTAATAGCAATTAAAGAACACCACAAAACACAAATTGAGATACTAGACGCACATTTTACAATTGAAACAGCACACAAAAATTAGGGACAACTCTATGGAATCAGTGACATATCAAGCAACGAAACATTACCGAAGACAAAACATGAGATGATAAAATTTTAAAGCTAAGGAAGCAAAACTGAAATTAAACCCTAACGGACATGCATTCAGCGACAGAATGAGCGAGCTAAACATTTCAACATCATAGTTATTGATTCAAGGTAATCTGAACAATATTAATGAATCAATTTCAGCACAAAAGTCCAGCACAGATTAAGCACGAAAGTAACAAATTAGGAAAGACGCAATCGAATATAGAACAAGACGAAATCAAACATTTGAAGAAAAACAAGCAGAGATAAGAAGCTTATCTTGCGATGCCGAGAACTGAGTGGCTCTGAATACCACTTGATAAGGCTCCTCCGTCGCGGTAGTCGCCGGAAACCTCTCTCAATCGGTGTTCTACCGATTGAATCTCGCAGAAAGCGAGGGAAAACGCAGCGGAATGGTTCGTGTATGGTGTTTAGGCTCGAATCTCACTGGTTTCGGAAACCCTAAGAGGTAAAAACTTAATCTAGGGTTTGGGTGAGCTGATGAAACGCAGGTTGACGCAAACAAAACCCTAACATGGTGCCGAGGGTTTGCACGCGTGAAGATGAAGAAACGCTATCATGGTGCTCAAGCCCAATAAAGGAAAGATTATGGCTTCAAAGTATTATGGTGGTGTGCAGAAAACATTAAGCTGCTGAAAGCTTTGAAGGAATTGGGCTGGAAGCCCAATTTGTGATACAAGACGCGATTGATGCTTGTCGCAGCTTCTCCATGCTCCAATCATTTGGCAGATGCTCTTCTTTCCACACCACCATCATGCATAATGTGCTGCACGAGATGCCATTGTGGTTGACCCATCCGAGAAAAACATTTGTACACATGGGATAGCAAAAGAAAGGTGGGCTGTTATGATGACGGCGTAGATAACATGGATGTGATGAAGAATTGGGCCGCAGGCCCAAATCCATGTCTTCGAGATTTGGCAGCTTTGGAAAATAAGCTGCATTTAGCAAAACAAGCTCAATTAAACAAATTTTATTTAATTAAAATAAAAGAAAATAAAAGAAATTAAAATGAATAGGCCTAGGTGTTGGCCCAATGCTATAAACCTTATTGGGATCACATCACTTTGGATGAAGAATTGGAAAAGAAGACACTCTCTTAGCCCTTGGATGAAGGAGGCGCATGGGTGGAGTGTGGACTTGGCTCCCTGGGATGCATGATCCATGAGGAAGTCACAGCCTATGGGAGACTCTTAGTGGGTCGAGCCCATTTGTACATGTAACACCTATTTTTATGTCTTACACCATTATTGAAAGCAAAGTCCAAACATTGGCCCAATTTAAAATCTATTTTATTGGGCTTTGATGCACTTCTTCAAGTCTTGGTGATTTCTTTGGCCCATAAAAATAATGCGACAAGCCCATGTGGGTTTGGGCCATCTTGGATGAAGCCCAATTGGATCTTTTTGAGCATGCCCCTTGTTATTGGGCCTCTTGGTGGGCTTTGGGATTGAGATGCATGTAGGCCATGGATTGGACCTTGAGCATGATTTGGGCCTAGGCGTTGGCCCAAGCTATAAGCCTTGTTAGGATCACATCACACATATTCATACCAAGCTCATCAATTTCAGCCCATAAATCATACAATACATGTTTATTCACACACTTCATGCTTTAAATAGGGTAACCCAATCAATCATGCAAAACATATAAGACAACAACACTAGAGCACATCCTTGTACAGATCTCGCTCAGGTGGGGAAGCACTCGCTCAGGCGAGAGAGGTTCTCTCGCTTAGGCGAGCTCCTTTCGCCTAGGTGAGAGTTCAAGCAGTGGAATTGCGGGGCTTTCATGTTTTCTCGCTTAGGCGAGACCTCCTCGCCTAAGCGAGATGGACTTCTCGCTCAAAACTGGAGCTCGTCGCTTGAGCGACAACATGCGCAAGAACTTGGGAGGGTTTCTAATACTCTTGCTTAGGCGAGACCCACTTGCTTGGGCGAGAAGATCAGATTTCCTCCACTATTCGTGCATGCAAGCCAAGAAAGTAATGCCAAACCACATCCAGTTCAAGTTCACAAAATCACAAGCACCATTCAACAGATAAAATGCGATTTAAAAACCCAAAATAGTCATATGATTCGAAAAACATTTAAAAGTTATAGCTTCCTTTACCTTGACAGATGCTAGCGAAAGATATCGGCACTCAATAGATGAGCATTGCAGCTCTAGAAGCAGATTCGTGAGCTGGAAATACTGACCCATAAAGAAAACGAGGTTATCAAGATGAACCTTAGTTGGAACCACAGAAATAAAACTAGAGAGGAGAATATATGATATTAATTGTAAGATCACATTTGCCTTAAGTGCATAATATTCCTTTTTATCTCCTTATCTTCTTTCTTTTTCTTTTCTTTTTCTCTTCCACTTCATTCTTTTATAAGCAAACCATGTGCACACTTATGATAACATGTAATTAGTGCAAAAATTCTCTTCATTAATGAAGAGATAAACCTTATATCTTTCTTTTTTTTCTTACCTAATCACTCTTCCCTCTTTACTTTTGCACTTTCCTGTCATCTTCTTCTTTTTACTTATTTATTTTTTTCTTTATCCTTTCTTATCTCTTAAATTTAAGATTAGAAGATCTTTTTTAACCTATATATTTATATATTAGTAACTTATCTTTTTAGTAATATATATATATATATATATATATATATATATATATATATATATTTATTATTGTCGTCATTTATTCTTAATTTTATCTTACTTATTCTTAATGTTTTTTAAAAATTACTTGATTTATTTTTTTATATTTAAATATAATACAAAACATTAATAAAAATACACAATTTTCTAACTCTATATTTAGAATAAAAATAAAGTAAATAATATAATTTATTAAAAGTAGAATGTTACGATTATCCTGACTCCATATACTATGTTAAAATGAAAGATGTGTAGGATGAATTCTAATATGAATAGACTCATGTGTTCATGCCTAAGAAAATACAAAATGGGTTGAAGTCTATTACATTTAACAATTGTAAATCTAGTTTTTTTTTTCAAATTAAAATTTTATTAACAAGATATATATAAAAAATACTTAATAATTACTTAAATTGTAATTAATAACCTTTATAACTATTACTTCAAATTTGCAAATATTTTTGTAGTTCTAATGTATTATTTAAATATTTATTTATTTCTTTAATTTTTTATTAATTAAATTTTTTTATCTATTATAATTGATAATAACAATTTATATCACAGACTAAATTACAAAACACTAGTTGATAATTATATTTATCGTTTTCAAATGATTTAAATAATTTATTCTTTTTCTGTGTTTTAGGAAAAGGGGAGAATCATTCTTAAATAGTTATAAATATATATATATATATATATATATATATATATATATATATATATATATATATATATATATATTTATAATCTTAAAAAAATACATTAACTAAATAGATAATTTTAATTTTCGAAATATTTATTTTAATTATTAAATATTTGTAAACATATTTTAAAAGAAAAATCCGGGGAAGATGTTTTCTTCGTAAAATAGTTGAGTTTGGTAAATAAAAAGCAAAGGGTCTGCTATGGCATTTTCTTTTGCTTTGGTTTTAATCAAGAAAAAGAAGATCTCTGTGAATGGAACCCAGTTGATTTTCTGCAATGGGGAAGGCAAAGAAGGTTAGGGATAGTGCAAGTGATGATTGTGATTGTTGGTGGTGGTTGATTCAGAATGGAACTCCAACAGTATTCATCACTATTGGGTTGTTTGCATTGTTGGTTCGTGTGGCAGTGTCACTGCACCCTTACTCTGGTGCTGCTAACCCTCCAAAGTTTGGGGATTACGAGGCTCAGAGGCATTGGATGGAGATTACCACTAATCTTCCAGTGAAGGAATGGTATAGAAACAGCTCCAGCAATGATCTGAGCTATTGGGGACTTGACTACCCGCCTTTGACTGCATACCAAAGTTTCATTCATGGCCGTTTTCTACGTTTCTTCCATCCTGATTCCGTTTCTCTTTTCACTTCCAGAGGTCATGAGTCCTATCTTGGGTGAGCATTTTACCTTCTCTTTTTTTTTTTTTTTTTATTTTAATTCCAATTTAGTGCAAAATGGTATTTAGGTCATTGCAATTTGAGATGTACCCATCAATTCAAATCATGTTTAGAATTCAGTCTTTGAATTAGGTACAGGGAAAAAATTAGATCTTGTTCATTGGGTTCTTTTGGTCCTATTTTCCAATCTGAATTGGTGGGTCACTTCGGTGTTCTGCATAATTAGGGTTTTGGATTAAATATCAACGTAGTTTATTGAGGTGAAACACGAATTCTCTTGGGAGAATAACACTGGAAGTACTTAAGGAACTGCATATAGCTTTTGTATTTGTTCGTTCATACTCGTTTATGTCAAGTGAGGGTAGCAGAATGCGGAAAGAGTTTGAATAGTTTAAGGTTTCCTCATTGGGACAAAATTTTCAGGGATCAAAAATGAAAGTCTATATGTTGGAGATCCCACGATAACTACCAAATTATTATATATAAATGAATGAAAAATTGATTTTATAGGAATGAAATAGGTCGAAACCCACTTATTAGTATTTATAATTCTATTGATGGCTACAATTTTCTTACTTTCAATTTGTTGCTGAGTAGTGGGAAGTTTAACTTTGATATTATCATTATTCAATTTTGAAGCTGTGCTTACTTCTGCAGAAAACTACTTATGAGGTGGACAGTGTTATCATCCGATGCCCTGATATTCTTTCCGGCTGTCTTGTATTTTATTGTTGTTCATTACAATCAATCTTCTAGGAGCCGTAAAAGTGAATTAGGTTGGCACACTGCGGCACTATTGCTAAGCCCTTGTTTGATCTTAATTGATCATGGTCATTTTCAGGTTTCAAAAGAAAATTCTTCTATCGTTCTTGTTCAATCCCTTTGATTCTTTGCATATTTTTCAGTCACTGGTTTTGTAGTGCGGTAATTTTGAATATTGAATTTTGTTGTCTTTCAGTTCAACTGCATCAGCTTGGGCTTTACTATTGGAGCTGTTGCTGCTATCCTCTCTGGGAAAGATTTGGTGGGTTCCGTTCTTTATTGTCTAGCTCTAAATCATAAACAGGTTAGTCTCCTTCATCATTGTCCATTTGTTTTTCTTTTTTCTTTAAGCTATTTTTACATAGTCTATGGAGTAATATGTGGTAACTCAACCTCACCCGATAGTATTCAAATTTTGCACATGTGCTTATATTGTGATAGTATGGATTTTCCTCTTTTCTTGTATTACTTTTGGAGTCGGTGTTAAATTGAATGTCAATTGGTTGTATTCTGCAGATTATTATTTTTTTCTTGGTTGATTCTTATAATTTATTAATTAATTTGCATGCCCTGAATTGCTGATATACTTATCAGCCTATACACTAGTTCAAACCAAATGAAATTTCTAAATATTTTACCGTGTCAATTTAATGACATTGTGACTTTGCTAATGCCTTGTGTCAATGATAAGTCACAAAGTGACAATAATTTTTTGGTTGTGTTGATGAATATGATCCTTAGTTGATAAAACCATATAGTTGTCATAAAAAGGGCGAATGGACCTAATGGATTAGGTTGTTGTGCTCGTTTTTAAGCTGAGAACAGAGTGTACTATATCTAAAGTAGTGATAATTGCATCTGGTATCATGCTTTTGGTGTACTCTTCTTCAGTGATTGGTAATTATTTTATGCATTTCATTTTTTTCCAGATGAGTGCATATTTTGCACCTGCATTTTTCAGCCATCTACTAGGCAAATCCCTTAGGCGGAAACATCCAATTGTTGAGGTTTTGAAACTGGGGTTGGTGGTTTTAGGAACATTTGCAGCTGTATGGTGGCCTTATCTATATTCAACACAATCTGTTTTAGAGGTAACAATGTTGTCATTGCCTGGTTCCAAGTGCATTTGTATTCTTTTAATTTTGTTTCATATTGCATGGAAGTCGATAATATTACTTTTACTGTCTTGTTTCGCATGACCAAAGATTTCATAATGTTTACTTTCATTTAATTTTCATTTGATTGTCCAGAAATTGGTAGAGCGTTTTGTAGTAAAAAGATATTTATGTCCCTCCTGCCTTTTGCTTATGTTTCCGTCCTACCTGTGCGAAATCTGGCTCGGCTGTACTTAATGTGTCATGATTGGGTTTCATCTTCAAGGCTACTGTAAATTGATTTAATGTCTGTGCTGTCTGAATGTTTTTCGATGTGGATATAGAAATGCATAATTTATTTGTTGGACACAATCTTGACTGTCTGGACATGTTATCCTATCTATCACGTTGGAACATTTGATCTTAACCTTAAGTGTGCTTATTCCTGATTATGCTACATCGTTGTGGCCTGTGTGCCACTTGTGGAATCAAAGAATTATCCTAAATAATTATTTTGTTTCCTAATTTTCATTTAAAATTCTTTAGATGTTTACGATTTAGTAATTTGGTAATGCTATGCATCCTTTGTCCTATCTGCTGAGTAGTCAGTAACCAGTATACTAATTAAAAGTTGTCTTGGTTTTAATAATGCCGTCCAAATTGGGACATTGGGACATTGGTTACTAAGCAAGTAACAGAAAAGTTGGACATTGGTTACTAGCAAGTAACACGAGCCTTGAATATGTCTATTAGAAGGGATGTTTCCATGCATTCTGGATCACAGATGAAGTACTAACGTCATTTGGTGAATGTTTCAAATAAAGGAGCAGATCTATGACATATTTGGATTGTAATCTCAACACTCAGCTTTTAATCCTAAAATGCAGAGATCATATCTGTCTATGTCTTCAATGTTGTGTAAGGTATATCATAGGAGTTGGGAAGCTACTTATCGTCCTCTTTGTGTTGAGTCTGCTAGACCGTTGATGATACCATTGTTAGTCCTCCCTGTGATTTTCTTCTCTTTTTAATGTTGTGGATCCGGAAGAATGAGTTAAACGTGGTTTGAAGTCTATTTAATTAGAGCAAAATGCCAGAATTTTCTGCAGCTACCTATGCATGTGAAACTTTTTCAGAATAGGAACCACATGATAGTTTTTCTTTCTTCCTTGTTGTTTGTGCCTCTACTTTTTTAAGTGGTGTCTTCATTACACTCGATTATTAAATCTCTCCTTTGAGTTTTTTTAGTATTTCTTTGAGTGCTCTCTGGAGGATTCCTGATCTTCCTGCTTTGTATTTCTCTTGAATCTTATCATCAATGTATGTAGATGCACTGAAAGTTTAAAAATCATTGTCCAGAGATAGTTTAACCATCATTAAACAGCATGTTTGCAAATTAAACAATGTTGTCTTTGATATTAGAAAACATGCAACCACTAACTGCATGTTTAAAAACAATAATTTCTTTTCTACAAATTATTCACATCCGTGTTATGTTTATGGTTTGGCATTGTATAATTAAAACGTGTTGCTTTGTAAAAGTTCCACATACTACGGTTTTGGGATATGAAGATTAAAAATTAATCTTTAGCCAAGTATGATATTCATAGATGAATTTGGCGAAGTGAAAGTTTGCAACCAAAGCTAGGAATGTGAAGCATTAAATGAGGTAATAGCAATAGGTCTAAAGTATGAGGGATATCAAAGTAGATGTGGCCGTAGTACAAGTTTAAACCTATACATTACATGAAGCAACAGAGATGCCTTTTCAACTATTTTCCGATCCTTATAATGGACTCTTGTTATTGGCATGTGGCACATGTAACACAGGTCCTCTCACGTCTTGCTCCATTTGAAAGGGGAATATTTGAGGATTACGTGGCCAACTTTTGGTGTGCCTCTTCTGTTCTGATCAAGTGGAAAAGATTATTCACAACAGATTCCCTGAAGCTTATCAGCTTCACTGCAACAGTTATAACCTGTCTTCCTTCAATGATTCAGCAAATAAAGTCTCCCAGCTATCGAGGTTTCCTTTATGCGTTGCTGAATAGTTCTTTCTCGTTTTACTTGTTTTCTTTTCAAGGTTGGTAGTATTTCTTTTCTTTCATATTCCAGAGTTATGAAAAAAAAATTATTAAGAAAAACCTTATGAGAAATTGTCTGTTCACCTTTTTGCCCTCACAGTGCATGAGAAGTCTATTTTGCTGCCTCTGCTTCCAGCAACCCTGCTGGCTGTTGAAGAGCCTTTTATTTTCAAGTGGTTCACACAATTCGCCATGCTCTCCATGTTTCCTCTGATATGTCGAGATAACTTGGTTGTTGCATATTTGGCTTTGCTTGCCCTCTTTATCCTGATACTCAATGCACCTGTTCAACACAAAGTGAGAGAGACTAATTACCTTAGTAGTTATCTGGGCTCAGCAACCATGTTCTTTATTTTATGCTGCTATTTTGTTCTTCACATAGTTTACTTGACCATGCATCCTCCTGAGAAGTATCCTTTCCTTTTTGAAGCAATAATTATGAATCTGTGCTTCTCTCAGTTTGTTCTTGTAACTCTAGCCTGCAATATAAAGCAGTGGCTGTTAAATAAACCTGTCAAATTAGAAGAAATAGAAAAGAAGCTCATTTGACATGTTTCATTTTTTAAGTTAGATGTATTGCTCTTGTTAGGCAGTTGGATTTGGAGGTGCATGTTTGATACTTTTCAGCAATGTTTTTCAGAAAGTGAATTGATTGAGAGTTTGACCTTTGTTAACCTCAACCCTAATGATTTCATAATTTTAACACTTTAGTTTTCCCTGCCTTCTGGTTTCATTTTGTTCTTTTTTCTGTGTATGTTTTCTCAGCTTTTGTTGGTGCAACGAATATACCTTTTCATGGTCGGCGTGAGAGTAAGTTGATTAAAGTACCATTTGCTGGAAAACTAAAAGTCTATAAAAAGAACAAAATAAACATTTACATTTTCAATTCATACTTCAGTAAACAATTGATCATTTGTAAAAGGGAAGGGCAAAGTTGCTAAAGCTACCTTATTTATTTTGGAAGGCAACCAGTTCTTGTCTTGGATAGAGTTCTTAAAATTAATGTTGTTCATCGACTTGGTTAATGTATTAGATTGACAAGTTACTCATTGAACTAGTGAATCGCGAATTGAATTGCATGATCAAGTGGAGAGCAAATTTTTAAATTATGATTGAAGATAAGATATTTAAGTTACATTTTATTCACATACATATATACTTAAGATTTGCTTTTGGTTGCACTCTGTTGAAACTTAGGGAAATAGTTTACTTCCTTATAAGACCAAAATTTTGGATATTTTGGTCGCAATTTAGTTAGTGGCTGGATCGACTGGTTTGATTTGAGTATGTTAAAACAAGAGGGATTTCTTTTGGCACCTTTCTGCCTTGTTTCTACACCTATGTAGATCTAGGAAATGTTCAAATTATTCATAGGTTATAAACATTCTAGATTGCATAATTTTTCGAATTGTGCAATCTCAAAATAAAAAGTGAATTTTAGATCTAAAAGTATATTATAGATAGCATAAAATTCAGATTTTGAATTGTACAATATGGATACATCTATGAAGTATTATGAAAATATATTATTTAATACAATCCAAAATACATTTCTAAATCATGGAAAGTAGAAATGAATTTTAAATTACATAATCCGAAAACATATTCCAGACTACGTAATTTATAATATATTTTTTAATTATAAAATCTGAAAATCCATAAATGTATTTTAGATTACGTAATTAAAAAAACATTTATGAGTTAAGCAATCAAGTATAAATTTATGAATTTCTATAAGCTTATTTTATTTTGTATTGTAAGAAATGTTTTAATCTTTACATTTATCAAGAATATCAAGTATCTATCCAATTTTAAAAATCTCTTGTAGGGCACTCTAAGGTTGTTTTACGCCAACACATATTCTCATGCGCCTTATGTCGACCCTTGATGGGATATATGTTGTGTATAATCTTAAGCTTTATTCCAATTTGAGTGAAAGCTCTCTTCTCTAGGCTTAACAAGTCATGTCAATCCTGGCTACAATTTAGACCGGTGAGGTGCCTTCAAGAGACCATGCTATAATCCATAGAGATAGTAAGAAAAAACACCTTACACTCGTTGAATTTCATGTGGAACTTATCATGTCTAGGTGTAACTTACCAAAGGTGAAGAAGAGCAAATAAACCTGAGCACGAATCATCTTATGAAGATTAGTACACTAATACACCGATCAAATTTGCTTTTAAAGTTCCAAAATTAGAGGGAGTGTGTAAAAATCCAAGAAAATATAATACTACTACTATCTTGGTTCCTACAATTGAAGTATTGAGCAACCTTGGTCATATGGATGAAACAAAAATACATAAACATATAAATATAATGTAGTTAGAGTCCTCCAAAATTTAAAGTTTTTCAAAGTACACAAGTCATCACATACCTTCATACCACACAACACTAAATAACTACACCATATTCATGTTTATATATACATTTAATCCAAACAAAGGACTTCAAGCACAACTCTAAAACCTATTGGCTAGTATCACCTTCACCTGCAACATTGCCTGCTCACGCCACAAAAACAATCATTGCAAAAAAAACACAAACACCCAACAAATAAAGGAAGGTAAGCTAATGATAACTTAAGTATACATAAACAATTATTGCATAAATACCTATAACAATGATATAACAAACCAAATTAGCAACTAAGACTTCACATATCATAGAACAAGACCCATGTATATATATATATATATATATATATATATATATATATATATATATATATATATATATATATATATATATATAAACTAGTTCTAAATATTTGGATTTATGCATTCACTCAGACTTTAGAATTTTGTCTTGTCATGTAAAATGAGATCATTACATGTTACAATCTAGTAATTGTACATGGTTCCTTCCTCTCATGATAAGGTGAGTTCACTTATAGCCTAAAAGAAAAGGGATCCGTGACCCTAAAACCTGCTATATGAACTTTCTTCGCTCTTCACCACCTAGACTTCATCCTTTATGAGTCTAAAAGTCTAATAGAGAGTATAAGGATAGTTTCAAATGAAGGTCTCTAGTAAATGCATAACACTAGACTTACTTGTCATAACCTTTCTCCTGAGGACTAAAATGACCATACAACCAATACAACCAATCACGACATCCAAACATTATATCTCATTTCATTTATGTTGAAAAACTTCTTACAATTTTGACAAGTGTACCAAATCGTTCAAGTAATAAAATTGAAAGTCCATATACCGTAATCCCTAGAGATCTGCATTGGTTAGGAAAATTATGATTACTTACTGATTTAGGTTAAAAATTTTAAAATAATAAAAGGAATAAATTTTTAATAAGATAAATTCTAAATTATAGAAAGCAACTAAATTATGAAATTGACAAATGCAGTAGAGACTTCACTGAGGTTGGATTTCATGCATTAAATCAATATGAAAATACTAATGTATTTCTAATTCCTAACTCTAGCATTCACACCATTATGTTACAAGTCCTAATGTCTTAGAGACAAATCTAAACTTTAATAAAAACCCTAAGCCTTAAGTTCGCATGTTAAGAATGTACTCTATGTATAGATGCACAATTAGTTGGTTGCTTTATTCTAGTCTAGGTTCTAATATTGTGTCCAATTATTAGAAACCAACAAATATGGCATCAATAATTATCATACAGTTAAAATAAAAAATAAATAAAACACAAGAGTATGGAAAAGAAATATATTGAATAGCAAGAATCACAGAGAGTAGAGTTACATTACGTCCAACCCCCTTGAATAAGGGAGTTAGTTACTCCTATACATTTTGAACACTAGAAATAATGATGAATGCTTCTAGCCTCTAGAATGTGCCTCTATTGTCTCTCTTTTTAGATCAAGTTCCTCCCTCCCTCAAAAAGGGAGGTTCCTCAAAAGGGTGTTAATTTTTAACTTTGTAGAGCTTTCAATTTAAAGACTTTCAGAATTGGACCGTGTTTGAAATTTGTACTTGAATTTGTAATTAAAGTAACCAACTATATTAATAATTGATTTTGTTGATAACTTCTTAAATCTATGAGATTTCCATTTATATGCAAAATATAAATCAGATATTTATCTTTTCCAATTTATTAAATAAAATCTTAATTACTTAATAAAAGATAAAATATTTATCTTTTATAAAATTATTTAATAAACAATAAACTATTTGAAAAGATAACAATAAAAATACCATAAAAAGATAAAAATAAACATAATATAAACATGACAATGCCCATTGTGATTGGAATATCTCTGAGACATTTATCTCAATCCCATAATCAATCTTCTTCTCAAATACAACACCTTTAAAATTTATAGACTTGCTAAGTAATCAATCCTTAGAGGATCACTCCCTCAGAACCATGTCTCTTGCCCAACGAGTCCAGCACAGGAACCAAATTCAGGATAATTCGTCTAACGAGAACAAACTCGCTCCGCAAATCCCCTATCCCCTAACTCTTTGTCGAACACGAGTTTGGCGTTCACTCAACGAGAGTCTACTCACCTGACTCTCTATCAAACTCGTTTTTTATTGTCACTCAGCAAGGTTGAGGCTCACCAACGAGTCTGCATAACATAGACAATAAATTCCTACAATTTATACAATATCAACCATACCAAAAGTTCAACTCATGTTTCAAACAATTCAATAAAACACGAATTACAAGTTGAAACACCAAACTCAGTCAAAAGATCAATTCCACAATTTTGTATCACAATGTATCTAAATTCCAAATTTAACATATTTGAGAGCTTCCATACGCACCAAGTTTTTCACATACAATTTAGCCAACATAGTTCAAAAATAAGTCATACTTCTAGTGTCAAAATCACAAATTCAATATACAACAAATCACTACAATGAGAATCAATCATAAAACAACTAAAATTAGCTTCCCTCACCTAAGACAAATTCCCTTCCTCACATAGTTTTTCCCTAGAGCTCTGTACAACACATAATCACTTAAACAATCGAACAAATCCCAATTATAGTTTTAAGCATCACACTATGACTGTAGAGCAATAAAGATTTATCAAGACCAACCTTGAGTCACATACATCACCCTAGGGCTCACATACAACCCAAGAGTTAAAGCACCTAAAAGAGGGCAAAATAAAAACTTATTTTATTTGACTCTTTGATTGGATGGTTACGTATAGCTCCTCAAATAGCTCATATGGTCCTAGATCTTCAAATAGGTGGTCAGAAATTTAGAGAGAGGGTAGAGAGAAAATCAAGAGAGAATCTTTAGAGAGGTAGTAGTTTTATATAAATGAACTTCAGTTCTTAGAAATCTATATATAGTTTAAACCTTTTATTATTAAAATATTGCAATGTTCTCTTTTCATAAAAGCCACCATTACTTTAAAGTCATGTTCTAAGTTCTCACATTCTCCCAACAAGAAAAATTTTCGACCTCGAAAATTTACTCACCAAGGAAAAGATAAGGATAAAATTCTCTCATGTCCTCTTCTAACTCCCATGTCACATCTCCTGTTCTAGAATCCCACAACACCCTATTAAAACTAATTGTCTTTCCTTTAAGCTACTTGATCTTACGCTCATCTATTCTCACTCATTGTACATCCACATAAAAGTCTTCCCTTACTTGCACCTCATGTACCTCCAAAACATGTAGGATCTGGCACATACTTCCTTAATAGTGACACATGAAACACACTGTGCAGTCTTGACAATTGGGGAGCTAAAGCATCCTCATAAGCTATTGGACCTATCCTCCACAAGATTTGAAAGGTCCAATGAACTTAGAAGAGAACTTTATAGAGCATAAGGCAGTTATTATAGGTGAACTTCGCCAAGAATATAACCTCATCCTAGCTACCAAGATGGTTCAACACACACGTCCTCAATAAATCTTCAAGCAACTGAATAGTCCTCTTAGATTGCCCATCCGTTTGAGGATGATAGGCATAACTCATCCTCAAACGGCTTCCAAAGGCATCTTGTAGCATATGCCAAAACTAGGAAGGGAATCTAGGATCCCTATCTCAAAAACTTCATCCATATTCATTGTCTCATATTTAACTCCTTCTAATCAAATAGATATTTCAATCTTTTATGATCATTATACACCTAGAACTCTGCTCCATACAAATAAAGCCTCTAAGTCTTTAAGGAAAAATCCATCATAGCTAACTTCAAGTCATGAGTAAGGTAACCACTCATCCCAACCCTCATAGTTAACCTTTCATGGGTCTTTAGTTGTCTTGAATCATAGGCTACCACTCTCTTCTCTTGCATGAGCACTCATCCCAACCCTGGATATGAAGTGTAACAATAAACCTCAAAAGGCTTACCAAAGTCGATGCCCTTGTAAACCTACTCTTGAGTTCTTGAACACTCTCCTCACATTTGTCAATCCATGCAAATGGTTGGTCTTTATGTCAAGGGTGCAACCATCTTAAGAAATTCTTCAATGAATCTCCAGTAGTACCCTGCTAAGCCCACAAAACTTCTTATCTCATATGCATTCTTAGGAAATTTCCAATGAAACATTGCCTCCACTTTAGTAGGATTAACTGGTATCCCCTGAGTTGATATCACATGCCTTAAAAACTGCACCCCTTTGATCCAAAACTTACATTTAGACAATTTGGCGTACAACTGCTTCTCTTTTAAAATGTCAAGCATTGTCCTAAGATGTTTTGCATGTTTCTCTTGAGTCTTAGAGTAGATAAGGGTGTCTTTGGTGAATACCATAGCAAACTTATCTAAGAAAAGTCTGAAGATTCTACTCATGTATATACTCATAGCATCGATGTGTTTGTCAACCCAGAGGGCATCACAACATACTCATAGTGCCTACAACATGACCTAAAAGTCGTCTTTTGCACATCTTCTAACTTCAAAAAGATTTGATGGTAGCCTGGCCTCAAACCTATCTTGGAGAACATCATTACTCCATGTAGTTGATCCATTAAGTCATTTATCCCTGGGAGAGGGTATTTATTCTCGATGATAAGCTTATTCAGTTGCCTATAATCCACACAAGCCTAGATTTCTCATCCTTCTTCTTTACTAGCAGCATATGTGGTCTCCATTGCTTTGATAATTCTCCACCAACTCTTTCATCTACTTTTTCTATTCCTCTAGCTCTACAAGAGCCATTCGATATGGAGTTAAAGACACTAGTGTTGCTCCTGGCACCAGGATGATGGGGAACTCAACTTCCCTCTTTGTAGGCAACCTAGGTAATTCATCTAGGATTACATCCTTACATTCTTCAACCACTACTGCTTGATTGTGCCATTTCTTCTGTTTAACCTCTATATTCATCAAGATCACATAACAAGACACTCCTTCCTTCAACTCTCCCAAAACTTGTTATGTAGACAACCTTTCTAACTCTTTTGAGTTCATAAACAACATTCTCCTCTTATCACAATTTATAATAACGATATTGACAGATAATCAATCCATTCTTAAGATTATATCCCTTTTTTGTAAAGTTAAATATATCAATTTGACTTTGACTTGTGCCTCTCTACAATAGCTACACACTTAGCACACACTAAAGAAGTAGACACAACACCAGCAGCTGGAGTTGATACACTTATATCATACTGCAACTCTCTAATAGACAAGGCATCACCAACTCCTTTATCACATGTTTCAGCTCTGTCTTGAACTTCGTACACCTCCATCCTTCATCCATGGCCAAAGTATAAAAGCGGGCTAAGTGTTTGAACCTTTTCATGTACTCGGTCGTGGTCATGTTTCCCTAAACCAACTAAAGAAACTCCACCTCCTTTGAGTATCTTACACTCTCAGGAAAATACTCTTCCAAGAACTTTCTCTTGAAGCTCTTCAAAGAAATGATTTCCACGCTCTCTTCCATGATCAGCTTCATGCTAACCCACCAATGTTCTTTTTCCCTGATCACACATTCACGATGTAAGCTAGCCTACTCTCCCTGAGGCATCGCTTAACATCAAACACTCTGTCCAAATTCTTCGTCCACAAGTTGGCCTCGTTTAACTTGTCTTTCCATCAAATTGTTTAGGATTGTTCTTCAAGAAGTTCTCTAGACTCCATTCAGATGGTTGAGAAGCCCCAACTACGATTGTTATAGAGCAATCAGGTGTTGTTGTTAAGAGGCTTAAACTGCTAACCTCGCAGCTTCCATCTGTTGCATAGTTGCATGATGTTGTTGTGCCATGTTCTACTTTGTTGTTGCAAAACTACAACCATGGTCTCTATTGCCCTCACCAAACTAGGCATGTCTGAAGAGGGTAAAGGTGAAGAGGTAGGTGGCCTTCGTGCCATAACCTATGTTCATACAAGGAAAGACAAACCTTCTAACCTCTTATAACACACAAACTCAAGCATCACAGACCCAACCACATAGATCACCAAAGAACATTATTGCTCTGATACCAAATATGTAACAACCCAAAAAAATAGAATATTACTATTATCTTGGGTTCCTACAATTGAATTATTGAGCAAACATAATCATAATAAAAAATAGTGTAGTTACAGCCCTTCATGGTTAAAATTTTTCAAAGTACATAGGTTATCACAATGTTAGTTTTGAAATGGTTGAAATGCCAAGAAGGGGGGGTTGAATTGGCTAGTTAAAAATTTAGGCTATCTTTGAAAGCTAAAAACCACCTTTAATTGAATTAATTAGATAACCAAGCTAGGATGCAAAAGCTACTGAACTGTATACTTTCAATCGGTCAAAAACAGAGTTAATCAATTAATTTTACTAAACAAATTATGTTCTGGTATAATCAACCGATTGAAACAGAAAAATAGTCGACTGAAATACTGGGAAAAATGTAGAAATGCATATTTGAGTTTTAAACCAGGAATTATGCACAAGAATGATCAAGACAGGTTCTAAATGATTATGCAAACATGCTCAATGTTGCAGATGTGATGAAAACATGCAATTACATGAAAAAGATTATTAAAGCACAAGTTCTTTAAACTTTAAATGAATATGCAAGAGAGAGAGGTTAGAGAGGAGATGAAATCATGAGATTTTTATACTGGTTCACTCAAACCTGAGCTACATCTAGTTTAGTCAAGGCAACCTGAGCTTGACTTTGTACTATTTAAAAGATTTACAAAGTATCCACCCTTACACTTTCAAAATATGCAAAAACCACACAAAAGACTCTTAAATCACACAAAAATCACACCACACAGCAAGAACCCTCTTGCAGACTTGAAAAACCACTAAGCACACACACAAAGCTTGAGAAAGATCAAACCTCAGTGGTAGCACAACCCAGCCTACCACAAACCACTTTCTCCAAGCTTCAAAACCAAGCCAAAAGCTCCAAGAATTAATCCAAGATCAATTTTCAACTGCTGTAGTCTGAATGATCACGAAAAAGAGAGTTTCCACAAGTTTCTAGAACAATTTCGTGTTCAAAAAGGACCATAATAACTCTCTTTCAAAAATCATGGCTCTTATAGTCAAACTATTACAACATTCAACATGTTGATTTCCAAATCAATCCGTTGATTTCACTTGACTTATGTGAAATCAGTCGATTATAAAATAAATCAACTGATTGAATTAGTTGTAATTTAAGACTATTGCAGCCAACCTTTTAACCTGTTGAAAAATCATTCAACAGATTAAAGGAGACATTTTAACCTGTTGAAAAACCATTCAACAGATTAAAAAACACAACAACGATCAAATACATCAAATTAATACTACAAGGTCTACAATATGAATTGCAAACTTCAAATACACTTTCTTAATGATGTAATCATGTGGAGAGCACACGTTCTAGCCTTGATCAACATGGATATCACCAAATCTCCTTTCCTTAAGGATTGATTTAATTAGGATTTGTGATTATTGAATTTATTGAGTACATAATTTTAAAATGGCATAAAAATTGATTTTAGTTGCATAAAATATTATTGGATATTCTGACGTTTGTTAATGCAGCTGGAATTTAATTTGGGTCATTAAAAGTATGGATTTGAAATATTCAAAGTTACAAAATAAGTCCAAAATCAGCAAATTCTGGAAACAAATAGCTAGGAGCTAAATGCACCCCCAATTTTTATTTACACACCTCTCCTTCAAGTGGACCACCTAAAAACCTGTTTTACACCCCTAGTTTCTACTAAGTTGCACCCCTCCTACCATTTAAACTCAACTCAACCAGATCATGCCATGTGACAATCCTCCACTAATTAATCTAACCAACCACATGATGACACGTGTCATGATCCTCCATTCATTAAACTGGCCAACCATACACTACTACGTCATCATCTTCCTTCATCTTACACATGAAAACCCTAGCCTCCATTTTCATGTTGTTGTCGCACTTGCAGAGCTTCAGCCACCGCAGCCATCGCACTTGTTCATCCACACACTTGCAACCATGTCGGAGGAGGTGAGAAGATCCTCATGCACCACTGATCTGCACTCACGAAGCCACCACAAACCTCTATTTTTCTCCTTCACCATGAGAGAAACCAAGATCTGTGATGCAACGCAGCGCCTCCACCACTGTTCGTGAACCTACAACGTGTTTCTCCTTACGCAGTTCAATAACCATGGCAACAACCTTCACGCATCCATCATCACTGCAGTGAATGCAAACAACCCAACCACCATTGGTGAACCTGCGGCGTAGACCACCGTTACGCTCGCAAGAACCAACAGCGGCGCGGCCACGAAAAATAGCATTGTCAAGCCTATGAACAGATCCACCATGAGTGTAACATAAACGCAGTAACCTCACGTCGCCGGCAGCCACACCTATTTGAACCTCCACGTGATCCTCCATGCCATTCCTGCACCTCGACATCGCGCCACCACAGATATGCGTCTTTCGCGCAACCAACCAGATTCGCGACGCACCACCATGAAGACGAAGGTACCAGCGGCAGTTCGCGTCACCAACAACCATAGCAGCCTTCACGCACCTGCTGCGTTCAAACACGCGAAACCTGATGCAGAACGGAGAAGACCATCACACCTCCAACGAAGGAAGCAAACCCTAATTCTGGAGAGAGAGCACACTGCCATGTGTCAGCCTCTCATAGGGCAGTTAGTTGGTTAAGCAGGTCAAATGGTCAAAGCAACAGTCAACTCTACTCAAAATTTGGTCAATATTGCAAAAATAGTCAAACAAGAGGGGCAGAATTGGGAATGAGATAGAAATTAAGTTGCTAATTAATGAAATAAAGATAAAAGATTTTAGCAACAGAACAGATAAAGTCCAAGCCCAATCGAAGCCTATATAAAGAGATCCAAGGGGTTAGAAGAAGACACTTAGAAATTCTCTTGTTTTGGCAACTACCAACCATCCATCACCTCTCTCGTTCTTCCATTCCTTTTTTTTTTCCTTCATCATATTATCATGTATTCCATCCAAGCCATGGAGGGCTAAGCTTTTAAGGTAGATTCCACTGTAATTTCTTAACTAGATTCTGAGGTTAGATGAATTAATATATTTGTTCTTTTGATTATTGTTTTGGTTTTAGTTTATCTATGTCCTTTGCTTCTTAATTGAATACAAAATAATGATTTTAAATGTACACGCATGCTAATCATATGAGTTAAAGGGTTTTTAAATTCAATTGAGACTTTACTTTGATTTTATTTAGAAACTTTCATGTGATTAAATAAGTTTTTGCCAATAATTGAGATTGTACTTTCATTAAAGGTAATCACTTTAATTAAAATTAGTCAAGACTTTACTTTGATTAATTAAGTTTTCTATTTGGTGAGGAAACAAAGGAATAAACATGATTAGACATAGTAAAATTTAATTGAGACTGTACTTTGATTGAATTTACTATGGATAATCTAAAAATTCTCACTTTTAATTGAGATTGTACTTTGATTAAAAGTGAGAATGGCAACAAATGAATTAAGACTTTACATTGATTGATTTGTAAATCAACAACAAGAATTAATTTAACAATAATCTCTAGATAATCGATGAAGAATCCTATTTTGAAAAAGCAGTGGAATTGACCTATTTACTATTATTGTGTTTACAATCTTTTTTTGTGTGACATTCATTCTTTGCATATCAAAACCCTATATTTTTATAGTTACTAGTTTTAATTGAATTTTTATAAGAATCAAATATTTAAAATTAATTTTGTATTCATTGAGAGACGACTCAGGGTTATCTTAACCCTATCTAGTTTGTTCACTACTAACTTAGCAATACTAAAGTTGTTATAGTTAAGTAGTGGTAATTTGATCGCTTAACGATAGTGATATCATCATTGCAAAAGAAACACAAACAGCCAAAAAACAAATGAGGGTAAGTTAATGATAACTTAGCCCGATAAACAATTATTGCATAAATACTTATAGTAATGATATGACAAACCAAACTAGGAACCAACATCACATATCATAAAACAAGACTATATATATATATATATATATATATATATATATATATATATATATATATATATATATATATATATAGCTGTCAAAATGGGTTGGAACCCACGAGCCAACCCGGCTCACCATGGGTTTGGGCCGGGTTGGGTTGAAAATTTTTTATAAATTTTAATACGGGTTGATTTTTGACCCGGCTCATCTAGAATCTGGCTCACCCGAGTTGAACTCGTGGTGAGCCGGGTTGGTGAGCCAACCCGCAAATAAAAGGGTCACCATGTGTTTTTTATTTTTTTTATTAAGTTGGGTTTTACATTTGGGTTATGTTAGGTTTTTTTTTATCCAACACATAAATAATTTGTATTTTTTTATTTTGGTTTGTATTTGGATTGTATTAAAGTTTATTTAGATTTTAATTAGAATTACAATTTAGTTTTGATTGAAAAAAAATAAAAAAATGTATGTTTTTTAGTTAAGTGAATCCGTGAGCCAACCTGTTTAACTCGTCAATCCGTGGTGAGCTAGGCCGGGTTCGAATTTTTTTAGCTTGCTAAAAAGTGAGCCGGGTTGAGTTGGCTTACTAAATCATCAACCCATAGTGGGTCGAGCTGGGTTGGGCCGGATTACCCGCTTTGATAACT
>Ga0214542_1005684_pt1 | contig 23483 bp, 11 predicted proteins | sample CNSS1metaG_FD_160096 | JGI IMG/M metagenome (GOLD analysis project Ga0214542, IMG submission 160096) | Root nodule microbial communities from cowpea collected in UCLA plant growth center, Los Angeles, California, USA - CNSS1 | ecosystem: Host-associated > Plants > Roots > Nodule | place: USA...
TACAGAATGTTGTACTCTTTTTCCTTCACTAGGTTTTTTATCCCAAAGGGTTTTTCCTAGTAAGGTTTTAACGAGGCACATTCTTTATCAATGGACACTCAAGGGGGAGTGTTATGAATTAATGATTATCCATTGATTTGATACATTTACTGATATGATTCATTACTCTTTATGGTAAATATTTTTATTAACTAAGTTGATTTGTTTCCTTTATGGATTACATATTGTATCTATAAATAGGACTCTTCCTATCAATAATAATACACAGATGAGTTGCTCCCTATTCTCTTATTCTCTATTCTCTCTTGTTTCTTCTCTTCTCTATTATCTGTCGTCATTCTCTATGTTATTCGCTTTATTTCATAACACTTTTAAATATTTTATTCATAGTAGGTTTAATACTATTGTTTTGTCCTCATAGAATAATTATTTAATTTTATTTATTTATAACTCAAATTAGTTTCTATACTTAAAAAAAATGATTCTTTAAAGGTATCGTCATTTAGAGATGATAAGATGATATCTATTAATACAATAACCTATGTTTTATATTTTTATTGTTAAATCTAAAAGCCAAATGGAGAGAATGAAACACTAATCTAACTCAAACAATAAGAATATATCAAGTCAAAAATAAAAATGTTATTATAAATATAGGAAAAAAATACTATTAAATCTGGATAATATTAATAAAATTACGGTCCAATGATAATTAACCCTTAAACTAATGATATATATTTTCATATGCCAATAAAAAACCCTTAGAGTAACTCTCACGCCATTGTATTATTAGAAATAACATCCCGAAATGCAAATTCTTCCAACTCCAAACATATCACCATCAAGGACAACAACTACATCAATTAGAGACAAAACCCAATTTTAAAACTTTTTTAATTACATCTTGCTAAATAACTAAAAAAAAAAATCAATGGTTAAAATTTAATTTAAAGGACATCCATTAATAATAAGTTTATATCTCCAAAACTAATCTACTAAAACGATTACTTTGAAGAAAATTTCAAAATTTCATCATTTTTTTTCATCGATAGTAGTATTATAGTTAGTATAAAAGTGTCTAATAATAACCCTTTTACAACAAATACAAACATAATTGTTATGTTCTAATTTGGTTTGAAGGAAAATATCAAAACTAAAACCACACAAAGTTCCTAAAAAAGTATATAAATGATTTTAATGTAGCAACCTATAAGTTCCACATATAAGATTACGTGATCCTTAATGTTATTATGTTATTACAAACAACATAAGATTTGGTTTGAATAAAGAGTTAAAAAAAGTTGATTTAACCTAGGAGTATATATATAGTGGGTGTTATGTTTTAAGATAGTGAGAGAATAAAGAAAGATTGGTTGGATAAGGTTGAAGGGTTCGTCAACTTCATTCGTGCGCCATATTTGATAGGGTTATGTTATGTTATGTGAGATTTGAAGGTGAGTCATGAAAGTGGGGACCAAGCATTAATATTTGATATAGAAAGCACACCAAACAGTTCCAGAACTTCCTTTCTCAAATTCCTCTTCCATCTTTTCGTACATGCAATGTATCACCAATTATATATGTAGTCTAAATTTTTTATTAGTTTTTTTTGTGTGTCTTATTCTCTGTTACACGTTAAAAATACACTGCAATAATATTTTAAATATTTTTTAATATATTTTAAAACATTAAAATGAATGATATTCGATGTATTATGAAAAAAAATATTAAAAAAAATTTAATTCATGTAGAGTTTCACTTGTTTTTATCACAAACAAACCATAATGATTTCAAAGTAAAAGTAAAAGTCGCGAGTTATTGAGTTCAGAATTATTGAACAGTGTGTTTTTCTTTTCTTGTTTACAACAATCAATTATTAAGAAAAAGTAATATTTTAAGTTCGGAATGTTGACACCCTGTGACCTCTTGAACACTTAAATTTTTTTTTTTTGGTGAAAGTGTACATAAGAAGAAAAGATGAAATCTAAAGAAAAATTAATGTAAAAATTTATTGGGTGTTAAATATTATAACGTTGAAGAAAATAGGGTGTGCGCTGGAATAAAATAATGTTAATTATTATATTATATGTACTTGTAAATAAATATTTTTATTAATTAACATGTTAACGTATTGTTTACAATATATAACCATCAATTAAACTCTTTTGGCAGTTATCTTAAAAATTTTAAAAATTATGTTTAAGATAATTTTTTCATTAGAGCAAAGTGTTAGTAAATTAAATCATTAAATATAATATTACAAGAAAATTTTTAAACAATGACTAATTTTAATAACAAAAAATAATTAATTATTATACTAACAAATTTAAAAACTAATTATAAACTTAAAATGATAATTAAAATAGTTTAAAAATTTATAATTATTCTCTAAATTGATAATTAAAATAGTATCTATTATAAATTGGTCTCTAAATTGGTTTTGGTTACAAAAAAAATTTACTTTTAATTAAAAAGTTGATCTTTAAATATAGTTTGTCTCACTAACATCAATCATTATTTAAGAGTTTTCTAAAATTTGTACCTTGGTTCTAATATATTTTTTAATTTTACTTTTTACTTGTTCTCTAATTTTTTTTGTCAAAAAAATTATTTTCTTATGTGAAATATTTTTAATTTTTTTTTCTTTTTGATTCCTAAATTTTTAATATATATTTTCGTTGGACAATAAGTGCGAAGTTAACATATATAGTTAGTGTAACAATAAAGATCAAATACAAAAGTAATTTGTTTAGAGTTAAAAGAAAAAACAAAAAAAGTGATTAAAAGTGAAAAATAAAAATTAAAACATAATTTAGGAATGAAAAACATATATTGTTTAAGTCTATTCTTAATATAATATTTTACTTTTGAGTTCTTTAATTATTGCCAAAAAGAATAATGATTAATAAAATCATTTTTATTACAATATTTTGTTATGTGATGCTGAAATCCAATAATTAGCTGATATTGTAAAATAATAGTAAAAGTTTCGTTGTCTTCAATTATATAGCCAATAAATAAGTTGTTCTTGCCCCAAGATTCCAAAATATGTTGACTTGTTACTATCAATCACTTGTGAAAGGTCACTCACCCTATTGTTGGTGAATGATAAAATCAATGGATACATGAAATTTCAATTCTCTTTTCATTTCTTCAAGCACATATTTAGATGATCACAACAACAAAAGAAAGGGAGAGGATACAAATTATAGCATATAATTATTTTTTTTGGCACATAATTGATAGAGGTTATGTTTCAGCCATTAAATACCTCTCTCCACCATAGAAAAAAAATGTCAAATTATTATTGTTATCAAATATTACAAACTATGGAAACGAATTTTGGATCACATAACATTCAATTGCATGTGCAGTCAGAGAAATATATGTACATGGGTGATTCTATAGTTCTTGAAAATCATAAGGTCCACACATTTCTTTAGTATCTCATTAATGAATCATAAATGTATGGTGATTATTTTTTTTCATAACCATGTTTCAAAAAATCTTTAAATGTTTTTATTGAACATTCTGGTAAAGATAAGATGATTTTATGTTATATGTGAGTGACCGAAACCTTATCTTATAAACCGATTTTGTAAAGTTAAATTAGGTTCAAAGTTCACTTTTTAAAATGATATGAGTCATTTAAAGTCTATCATATTAAAATATAATTGTTGGATTTATAGTGTCACTTGTTGTCGAAATATCCACTACTTTTTAATCCTATGATATTTGAGATGTGTAAAAGAGGTTTATCATAGTCTAAAAATAAGACAATTTCAATAGATACAAATCTCATGCTATAAATCAATTTAATAAGATAATTGAGTTAAACTTTCGCTTCATAAGAGTTTTAAAGGTGCTTTTATTATCTTCTTCGATATATTGTCAATATATGATTTTCACTAATCCCTTAATTAGTGCTCTAAATATATGGTTATTCACAATACCTATGAATATTTACATATTTTTGAAGTGTGAATAGAGAAGGAACCTGCATAAATGAGATGATGAAGCACAAAAGGAGAAGTGTATACAATTGGTGAAGGTAAAGAGAGTTTTAGAAGTGTTCTTAGAATCTTATGTGGTTCTGTATTTTGGTAGGTTGTAAACATCACAACCTAGGTGCCTAATTCAGGTTGGCCAGAAGTTGTTCTTAACTAGAAATGAAGGGGTTTTCTCTAAGTTCACTTCAATTGTGGAAATTTGCAGCCTCAAAAGCTGTGTTTTTGGTGGAAAACTTTGCTCTTTTCTATTATTGGATGTGATCACAAGGTCAATGAAGACCAGACATTCATCTACTTCCATGTTCCTAGTTTATTATCAAGATGCCCCACTTGGAAAAATTTAAGTCGGTTCAATTACCCTTCCCATCCCTACCCTATCATATCATAATTATATTTTCATTATTCCCACAAGTTTCAGAAACAAAACATCTCAGTTTAATATCTCTTAAATGTTCCAAAGTTCGGTTTTGGAGGAAAAGAAAAAGAGTAAAAATTCATTTCTGAAAAAATGGTCCCTCTTTTTCTTTAAATCTCCACTACCAAACATTGACTAAGTAAACTTGCTAGCACAGACAATTGACAAAACTTGGTGATAATAAATTACCTTTGACAATCTTTTACCAATGGATGGTTTCTTCAAATGTTATGTTCTTTAGTTTGTGTGTCTGAAAAAAAGAATCCATATAGTGAATATCTCCTCTCAAAAAAGATTATCTATTGTAAGGAATACCCGTGATGTGAAGAAGAAAAAAAAATGTTAGATCGTTGTCTGTTATACCTATCTTTTAAGAATCGTTCCCCATTTCTATTTTACTTACATTACATAGGCTGGAACTATGCCACTTCTAAGAAAATCATAGTTTACAATTATGAAATGAAAATGGCAGTTACTTGAAACAAGGAAAAAGACATGTACCAAATCAAAAAACCTACGAGTATCTTGTACCAAAAAATACCTATAAGTACCCAACAATAGAGCTAACTATTGAATTTCTGTTCAGGTTTGAAGATGAGAGGAGATTTATATTTGTTGGTTAGGGTTAGAAATTAATCTCAAGATAGTTACTGTAAGAATGGTCCTTTTCTATAAGTTACTTCAATTAGTTTTACACAATCACTTAAACTAATGTTCACTTAATGTGAAAGTTACTGTTCATAGTTAGTATTTGAACAGAAAATAAGTTGTTTACCATTCATTTTGAGGGGTGTGGGGAAGGTGTTAGGTTGGTTAATAAGTCCACCAATAGAGAGTAAAAGAGCATTGAATGCATTTTGCAACTTCTTTGGACACACACACCACTTGCATTTTCTACTACTTCAGTTCTTCTACTGTTCATTTCCTTCATTCTCCATCTTTTATTTCTATATATTATTCCCTGTCTCATCATAACTGACCTCATCTTTGCTTCTGAGTCATTCTCACTTTTCCTTCTCTTTCAGCCATGAACCCATCTGAAGAATTTCTGGAACATGGAATGTCTCAGCAGGTACTCTTTTCTTAATTTTTAGCAGTCTATGTACTGAAGGAACTGTCACCCTTCAATACTTTCATGAATAACTGATCCATTTCTACATCATGGTCATTATTCAGTGAATGTCTTCATTTTTTTTCCTATGTAGTTTAAACTGTCTTTTGAGCTAAACGGGGTTTTGTTACTTTTGTCTGTTGTGTTGAAAACTAATAAGATGTTACTTGTATTCATTGTGTTTCCATAAGGTGTATAAGAAGGACATTGCCATGTTCTGCTTGGGATTTTAAAGCCACAGTGTCCTTTTCTTGATGTCTCCTTTTAATTTTTTACTGGTTTTTCTGGCATTACATCTCATCCATTTTAAACTATTTGTACTTTATGGTTGAGCTTATAGAGGTTGATGTGATGAGCTGCTTCTTATCTCTGTTTATTTCATTTCTTCAATTTTTCACATTTGATTAACGTTGGTGTTTCTGAGTTATGGAGAATGTTGGTCAGAGCAGGTTTAATTAGGGAGGAATCTCAATTCTAGCATTTCTCTTTTGAAATTGAAAACATGATAAATTTGATGTTGCTCTGACATCTGCTCATGATATACTCAGAAGTTCATAGAATGCTTGAATAGAAATTTTGTTTACTTTGTGATATTGGCTAGGGTTAAAAGTGTGTAGTAGTGTATATCACTAATTTCTTATGCTTGGCTTCATGTATCAGAATTTAAAGAGAACTTCCTGTGCAACTGTGCTCACTCTGGCTTACCAAAGTCTTGGAATAGTTTATGGTGACCTCAGTACTTCTCCTCTTTATGTTTACAAGACCACATTTTCAGGGAAATTGAGACTCAAAGAAAATGATGAGGAGATTTTTGGCGTGCTTTCGCTTATCATCTGGACATTTACCATCACTGCTCTCTTCAAATATGTTTTCATTGTGATGTCTGCTGATGATAATGGAGAAGGTAAAGTCTTGAATCATGATCACGATTAGCACAATTTATATATTAGCAGAGTAATATTTTAGGATTAATTCACCTGTGAGTTACTACCACTTTTTGCTTTACAACAGAACTGTAAAAAACCTCTTGCTCCATGAACATCTAAGGATGATTAGTTAAATGTTTTTAGAATCAGTGGTTCACTTGTGCAGGAGGAACTTTTGCATTATACTCACTTCTCTGCCGGCATGCAAAACTAAGTATCTTACCTAATCAGCAAGCTACGGATGAGAAATTATCTGCTTATACCACACAAGATTCTGAAGAAACATGGCTTTCTTCTCATTTGAAGTTGTTCATTGAAAAGCACCCAAGGTTCCAAAAAGGACTGTTGATCTTTGTTCTGCTAGGAACCTGTATGACAATTGGTGATGGTGTGATTACACCTGCAATATCAGGTAGTTGATCAAGAGCAGCCATGAGCTTCTATAAGAACACATGAAGTATGTCATCCATCATTGACTTTGTTATAGTTACATGACTGCATCCCTTATAAATACTAGCTTTATGTCATTGCTCATTTCTAAAGTTATTATTCTTGTTAATTTTATCATCACATGTTTCAGAGTAAATGTTGTATTGTTTACCGAAAATGTGCCATGAGTCATTGTGTACAAACTTCTCAACAAATACTTATAGGAGACAAACTTAATAAATGGAATCAAATTTTTCTCACAAGTTCAAACTTAATGAATGGAATTAAATATTTCTCACATTTCTAAAGTTTGAAGTTTTAGACTTTGAGAACAGAAACCTTACAGTACGTTCAGTTAGAAACTTACAATTCTAATGTTTCTTAGTAAAAGGAAATTACAATTACATTGCATCTCCAGAGGTTTATGCCACATCACCATGTTCTTGGATCTTTATTTTTCTCTTTTAAATTTAGTTTACTTATCGTGAGATTATGAGTTGTTGGTTCAGGAGTTTATATTTGTACAAACATCTTGATTATTTGTTTCTCCTTTGAATCTATGACACTCCTTGTGTCTGCTTTCAGTTTTTTCAGCAGTTTCTGGAGTTCAAGTTAAGATCAAAGAACTCCATGACAGTAAGCCCACCAAGCATATCTTTCACAATCTTTATTTCTATCCACACTTTTTAAAACTCTACATTATTTATGCAGATTATGTTGTCATAATCTCGTGTGTCATTTTAGTGGTCCTTTTCTCCATTCAACATCATGGGACACATAGAGTTGCTTTCATGTTTGCCCCAGTAGTTGCTGCATGGCTTTTGTGTATAAGTGGTATTGGTATCTACAACATATTCCACTGGAACCGGCAAATATACCGTGCACTTTCTCCATTCTACATGTTGAAGTTCCTCAAAACCACTGGCCTTGAAGGTTGGATGTCACTAGGTGGAGTTGTGCTTTCAATCACAGGTACGTATATATACGTATATGATATAGTATTTTATACATTTTTCTCATAAGCATCTATATATAGTTAATTTTATTAACAGCTAGAGTGTAGTGGGATTAATCTTCCTGTGATACTGTCTCAGGAGTGGAGGCAATGTATGCTGCTTTGGGTCATTTTTCTGCACTCTCAATAAAGGTAAATAGAGATTTGAGAGTATAGATAAATGAATTAACTATGTTCAAAACGATAAATGCTTTTAACAGACACCCTTAAATCTCAGGTAGCTTTCACATGTCTAGTGTATCCGTGCCTGATTTTTGCATACATGGGAGAGGCTGCATTTCTCTCTAAGCATCATCATGCTATTCAGGACAGTTTCTACAAAGCCATACCAGGCAAGAAATTATTTCAAGAAACAACAAGCTTCAATGTTATTTACAGCCTCTGATGTAATTGGGCTACTATTTTCTGCAGAAACTGTATTTTGGCCAGTTTTCATAGTTGCAACTTTTGCGGCCATTGTTGGAAGTCAAGCAGTGATTTCTGCCACCTTTTCCATTGTAAGCCAGTGTTGCGCATTGAATTGTTTTCCTCCGGTTAAGATTGTTCACACTTCAAGCAGAATATATGGACAGATTTATGTCCCAGAAGTGAATTGGATACTAATGTGTCTTTGTTTAGCTGTCACAATTGGCCTTAGGGATATAGACATGATGGGTCATGCATATGGTAAACTTCTTTTCCACTATGTTTTCTCATGGTATTTGAAGTATATGTAATGTAATGTAATGTGAGTTCTAACCATTTTGCTTGGTCTTCTGCAGGGCTGGCTATAACCACTGTAATGTTTGTGACAACATGCTTGATGACACTAGTAATGGTCATTGTTTGGAAGCAGGGAATAATAAAAGCCATTATATTTTTGGTACTGTTTGGATCAATTGAACTGCTTTACATCTCAGCTTCTTACTGCAAAATACCTGAAGGAGGATGGATCCCCCTTGTGCTATCTTTTGCTTTTATGAGTGTAATGTTCACATGGAACTATGGAACAATGAAGAAACATGAATTTGATGTGGAGAATAAGGTTTCAATGAGCAAGATACTGTCCTTAGGACCTTGCTTAGGCATGGTCCGTGTCCCAGGAATAGGAATCATTTTCAGTAATCTGGCTTCAGGTGTCCCTGCTATTTTTGGTCACTTTGTCACAAACTTGCCAGCATTCCATCAGGTGTTAGTTTTTGTTTGTGTCAAATCAGTTCAAGTCCCTTGTGTCAGTGACAATGAACGGTTGATCATTAGCAGAATTGGCCCAAAGGAGTACCGAATGTTCTGTTGCATTGTCAGGTATGGTTACAAAGATCTGCAACAAGAAAACTACAATTTTGAGAATAAACTGGTAAGTGCAATAATCCAATTTGTAGAAATAGAAGAGAGTGATCCTGCACCAACCCCAGAAGAATTGTGTATGGATGGTGGAAACTTAAGTATGGAACACCTTGCTGTTTCACCACACACTTTGAATAATTCATGTTACATAGAGAAAAGCTTCCCATTTTCATGTGTTTTACGTGTGAAGAAGAATGAAAATGATCATCTCCAAGAGTCTCCTTATAAAGATGAATCTATGCAGATTTTAAGAGCGAAGGAGTCTGGTGTTACCTATATACTTGGTCATTCCTATGCAGAGGCAAAGAAATCATCCTCTATTCTAAAGAAATTTGCCATTGATGTTGTTTACGCTTTTCTGAGCAAAAATTGCAGAGACCCTGATGTTTACTTGAACGTAGCACATACTTCTCTGCTAGAAGTTGGTATGGTTTACCATGTCTAGCTCTAACAATTTCAATTTGCTTATAAGAACATAGTCATTTTTGTAAATGTTGTTGGTTAAGAAAACATGACAGTGACTTCTGCAAAGATGTTATCCAGATGTATCAGTTGTAGATTTTACACCATTGAACTCTAGGTGTTCATGATTCTGTATCTAAGAAACCAATTTAAAAATTTGTTTCATACAAGAAAAGTAGAATACACACAGGTACATACTTATGTAACACTTATAATATTATTCTACATTCTTAAGGCATGTTCTGTATAGCCCCAAAATACACACTGTATCAGCTTGTATAATTCCTCTAGTTTTCTCTTTATCAGCACAGTTGACACTTCCAACTATCAAAATCCAACTCCAATATTATAATTTTTCAAAGTAAATAAATAATTTCCATAAAGAATTATCACGTAATTAATACTATACCCTACTGAGGGTCTTCACAAAAAATTAACTTAGAAATGACTTCTATTTGTACCTTACGATTCCAAATAATATCAACAAAACGATATGGATCAAGTTTCCCCTTTTGACTTTTGCTGCTTTAGAGTTTCCCTGATGAACTAACAGAAATTCTCTTCATTCTACTCGATATTGAAAATTATAAATAAAATATTTATATGAATGTAAGTACATCACTCGTTACAAATTTGTTCGAATCTTATACACAAGTATTATACACAAGTATGGAACTTCGTATTTACATTCACTTTACATTATGATGTGGCAAACATAAACCAACAAGACAAACATGTTGCATATAAGTTAACAAGAACAATGATACTATAATTCCTATTTTTTTTATTAACATCTTTTACTCACTAACGTGACTTAGTGTGAATCATTAATTAATGTATCACTATCTTTTCTTTTGAAAAAAATAATAATTCATACTAAGTCACGTTAATAACAAAGTAAAGAAATCAAAAAATAGAGTCAAAATATAACTTTATTAACAATAATTATTTTTTAGCCATAATGTGAGGAATTCTAATAAAAAAAAGACTTTGTAAGATTATATTGTATAAGAATTATGATATTTGTACAATTTCTTTTGATAACGTTCGATAAAATTTTCTTTTTAACACATCCAAACTTTTTTCTTTCACATCATATCAAACTTTATTTTCGTCCATTTAAGTATTATCAGGAATGTATTGTAAAAAGTTTATCAACAAAACTTTGTTACAAAATAATTTATTATACAAGGATTATGATACTTTGACGAAGACTGATTTTTTAGGAAACACAGTGATTATTTTTTTCTAAACTACTTTTTCGTGCTTCATCTTATTAGTAAAATTCATTTTAATCTTTTATCCATTAAATTTGTTAGTCCTTTATTTAAATGCCATCCAACATATTCTTCGGTTAGTTTAAGGTTAACGTCATTTATGACATATAAGGCTAAAGTGAAAATGTATAAAGAAAATTAATCAAAATGAAATTTACTAAGGTACATACTAAAACAAAGTTTGTCCTTAGTTTTGCGAAGCCTAATCTTAAAATGGTTCCTTTTTATTAAATCCAGATCTCTCACCTTGGGTCTATAATACAGAGAACTGGGTCACCCAACATGAAAAAAATAATAATAAAACAATGGAAGGATAAAGTAGGTTCCTTATTCTTGTAACCATATTGTTTCGTCTTTCAAATATAAAAAAAAAAAATTAATTAAGATCCAAATTTCATGATAAATATTTGAATATTTTTAATTGACTCTGTACTAAGTTTTTATTTATTTTTTAAGTAATAAAAAATTTATATTTTTAATTATGTTTTTGCCATTAATTTTTTTGGTTAACCTAATGAATTAGTTGTTATTTTGTCCCATACGTGTTAATAAATGTGAGGGTATGTGATTAACCTAATGGTATTGTATTTAATGTAATAATAGTGGTGACATTAAAACAGTATATTGCATGCTAAAAGTGATAATGTGAATGTCATGGGAATACATAGTTATCTTTTCTACAGTATTAATATCAATAAAAAAAATTATAACCGTATAAATATCCAATAAAAATATCAAATAACAATTAGATTAAAATTAAATAATTATAACAAAGAGTAAGATTATCACATGCATATCTTATAAATAAGTCATGAAATCAAGAAATAAAAGTTAATATTTTTTTTTGAACTAACTAATAAATTAAAAGTGTATTAATAATTTAAAATGAAAAAAAATGAGGTGTGTATATTGAGATAGGTAAAATGACATGACAAACATATAATTATTCATTTGTTTTCATACTTAATTTACAAAGTCAATTATATTATTCATATACATACTTATACATATTCAATACAAAACGTTAAAATATGACGATTTCAAATAGGACAATGATATTTTGACTACTAAATTTTGACAATTTTTTTTACAATATAAGGTGTCATTTTTTTAAGTGATTTTGGAATATTGAAAATGAGAAAATGAAAAAAATTAAAAACCACTTAAAAAATGACACATAAAATTGTAAAAAAAAGTTGTCAAAATTTAGTAGTCAAAAAATCATTTTTCTTCCAAATATTATATGCGAGAACAAATTTACTTGTCATGACAGGTCATGGTAGGTGTTGTATTTTTAATACATTATGATTTTAACTACACGTTTTTTTTAAATGTTATTTTCTTAGCAAATCGAAATATATATATATATATATATATATATATATATATATATATATTTTTTTTTTTTTGTTATAATTGTTGGGTTTTTAAATCCTCTCACACTAATAATAGGAAATAACTTTGTTTTTAACTATATCTGTGATCTTTGGTTGATTTTATAAAATAAGAAAGTGAAAGCTTTGTTTTCATATTTATTAAAAAATATTTGTATATTAAGTTTGCGAAATCGTAAACTAAGTATTTAAAAATCACTTAAACTAATTCTAATTTATTGACTACATACAAAAAATTATACAAATTCTATTAAATAATAAACAAAAAAACTCATGTCTTTTTTACATTGATTCTTAATTGATTGATGGCGTAAAAATCTATACACATTTACACAGGAGATTTTATAAGTTTGAAGGTATTTAAATACATGGAAATTAAATTGAATTGATATCATTTTAAAATATTTTATTTGAATAAGAAAAATTAAATTTATTAATTTCATTTTTTGTTTAAATAAAGTATTTTAATTAATAAATGAAAAGTTGTTTAAATATTAAATAGTTATTAATACTTTAAAAATATTAACATTGATTATATTTTTTTAACTGACGCTTTTTTTATTGATGTTAGTTGAAATTGTTTTTAGTTAGTATCAATCACAATAATTTTAACTAATATAATTCAGGGTTATGAGACTAATTTGATTTTTTCTTGACTTTTCAATCGAAAAACTCTCATAGTTGACATTAAAAAAAAAAAATTCTAGTTAATATTAGTAAAACGTTTTCCTAGTTAACAATTGGAAAAAATCTTCACAAACTATCGACCAAAATAAAAATAAAAATAACATAAGTTTTGTTGATAAATAAAAATAATCACTATAAATATCAATAAGAAAATAACCACGACAAATGTCAATTGAAAAAATCTAATTCGTCAAAATTTAATTTCCCTAACATTGATAGAAAAAGTTCAAACTAATATCAAACGAGGAATAATTGTGGTTTAAAAAACAAATCCTAACAACGTAAATTAACATGAATAAACAGTCCTTCCTTGATTTTGGTTAGAAAATTCTAGCTAGATTTGATTGAAAAATAACCTTAACTTATATTGTTAAAAAAATAACACTAATTGATATTAGTTGAAAACAAATGGACATAAATTGAAAAAAAAAAAAAGTGTTCGACAAAGTTAAAAGTCACTGTTAATATTGACCAAAAGAATCTTGACTATTGGTTGTAAATAACTCTAAACTAACATAGGTTATTATATATAAATCTCAATCAAACTAACAATATTTCAACTTAATCAAAATTAAGATTAGGAAAAAATTCAAAAATTTCACTTTTTAAAATATTCAATAACGAATGACAAAATAAATCTTACAAATCTTATATATTAAAATTTGGTTATATGGCTGTACAACTCGAAATCCTTATCGTATTAATATAAATAAAAATTAAATTATTTATATTACCGTATAAACTTTGTACAAGTTTAATTAAATAAAAAAAAAAAAAAAAAATCACCGGTCCAATTATAATGTGTTTTTAAAATATTGTCTTCTTTGATGTATTTGAGCCCGTCACAAAGATATGTTAGAAGGTGAAAAAAGATAAAAATATTTAAATTTCGCTTGATTTCAAATCCTAAACGATATGGAGTTTATTGAGGGTAAAAAAAAAACAACATCAATTAGAATGAGAAATTGCATTAAAATTTATCATCTAAACTTTCCAAAATATTACTCCACACCAATGTCACAATAACATATTGAATAAAACAATCACATTATTTTTTATATATTCATCTTACCTATGAATTTAACAGAAAAAAAAAAAGAAAAATGTGTTAGAGGATATGTTGTTTGCATTTCTTACATCATCAACGTACTTTTTTTTTTGTGTGGAGAAATATGTACTAAGATTTGGATATTAAACAGCCTGCAAGGCTTGAAAGTGGGGCTATATAAAGATTGTTAATAGTTATGCATGTTCCATATTCATTATTGTAACAACACCATTGATGTGTTGACCTAGTTTTCAAATTCAATGTGTACATGCTATCCAACTATACACCTCCAACCGCTCAATAAATGTTCACAGAATTGTTGCTGTCATGGGATATTCACAACAACTCCCAAATGCTCATGAGCTCTACACCTCTTCCCTCCTATTCACGACATTCACATATCCACTTTTTCGTGGTAGATTAAGTATAATTTTAGTCTTTTAAGTACAAAATAAGAATTTGATTATGTTCTAAACTTTGATATATTTTAATATTTAAAGTTAAAAATTGAATGGATATAATTATTTTAATCTAACTGGGTCAACTTCTTTTATATGTTAAACAATATTTTAGTATAACATTTGACTCTTATGCATCAAATGAGATGTCCAATTCTACAACTAATCTGAAAATGAATGAATATAGTTATTTTAATCTAACTGTGTCAAATATTTTATATGTTAAACGATATTTTAAGATGACATTTGAACTAGAACATATCATAATATATACATTCAAACATTAATCTAAAACATCTTTACATCAAAAAAAGTTTACACATTTATATTAGAAGGAATATATATTCACTTTAAAATTTGAGAACCAAACTCAACTAAAGTTTGGAGCAAAGACAAATTTTAATTTTGGCTCCAAATTTAGGGACTAAAAATGTATATATTTTACCTTTTCTTCTTGTTTCTCTAAGTCTCTCGAAGTTGATGTGATTTAGAGACTTTTTATAATATGCTGGCTCTACTTTTTCCATTTTCCGAGTTAGAACTAAAGGAATGATGAGATGAGCTACCTAACCCAAGAGAAAAAACACATACGTTGTTTCCTAAAAGTTGGTAGTGTGATGGTGAAGAGAACGGAATGCCATAATTTAATATCTGAATTTTAAGGTTTTGAACGAATACTTTAAGAACAATGTTTCTTATTACTTTCACGTTCTTCACCTAAAGCATAGGACTATAGATTCAGGAGTACCAATCTACATCAGTTTCACACTTTCGGTTGTGGAATGGGTGGTGATTTTAGTCCATGGAAGGAGTAGAAAGTAAGAAAAAGAACCAAGGTTTCTGAAGGGGCTCTGAGACAACATAATTATTCGAGAAAAAAAATGTAGACATCATAGGATCTTATTTGGTATGCTGTAGTTATCACCACCTTTCCTTGTGAATATTTTCACCCTCCCATGAACTTGTCTATAATGGAATACATTTTCCTACCTCCTTTGTCCTCTCTTTTCATTGCTTCACAAGCAAAGAAATAGCCAAATGCCACAAGAGTTGCACTTCTCAAATGATGAAAAAAATAAAAAGGCAACCATAACCATGGAAGCTTGCATTTTGTGGTTTTTACCAGGCTGACACATATAGATCGGTACCAATGAATTGTGAACATGTTCATATAAAAGATCAGAACATCACTTTTAACCAAAAATCTTAAGACAATAGGTTTATGAATCCTTCTGCTTCTCATCTTTATCTGATGTGAAACTTTACAGTCACTTGAATTCATAACATGCATTATCCAATGACACTCCTTCCCATGAGTTAAGACAATCTAAGAGATGTAACTTGCAAGTATGAAAGAGAGTTATGTGAGAACTTCATAACCAGTTTGGTATACAAAGTAGTTTAATTTTTGGCCACGTGTATAGTGAACAGAAAATCTGAATTGAATAAGGGTCAAGAGTGGACATGAATCAAAAGTAGAAATTAATGAGACAGGACAAGCATATACTCACCAAGGCCAAAATAACCTCACTTGGAAAACTTTTGCAGCATTGGTGAACCATTAAACCTCAAAGATATGACAGTATAACAAATTAGAAAGCAAGAAATCTCACCCCGAAAAAGATTAATCTAAAATCAAAAGCATTAGAGTAGAGTAAATTTGACCAAAGAATTTAAGGTTGTACCTAACATGGCACTCTAAGTGCAGCTATCACATACTATAGAGCTGCCATCAAGCCCAAGTAATCTCCCATCCCCCATAAAATTTGTCACAAAGAAATCATAATGAGTCTTTATAGCAAAGTGCATTAAAGTAGTGTGAAATGTCCAGAGTATCCTTATCAAGATCATTGTCACCCTCATCTGCATAAGGCCATTGGAAGCATTTTCAGGGGCATTCTTGCAGATTTAACTCTCACATACCAACCTTACTTCAAAAGCAAGACCAAATTTAGAACAATAACAAGCTATCAAATTGGTAACCATTTTCTGATGAGGGAAGGAGAGACAATGAATGAGTCTGAGATTACTTCTCTCAAGAAAAAACTTGAAGTTCACATGGCAAGGGACGAGTTACTACAGAAGGAAAACCAGGAACTCAGAGAAGAAGTTGGTCGCTTAAAATCACAGGTGGTTTTACTCAAAGCACACAACTTGGAGAGAAAATCAGTTCTGTGGAAGAAGATACAGAAATCCATCGATGGAAACAACAACAACAATTCAGAACCAATTCAACTTAAAGCATCACCAGTTCAGGTAATCACATGTGAAAAGAGTTCAGAAAATGCAAATACACATACAAATCCAGATTTTCAAGACTCAGCACCCAGAAAAGAAAAACCAGCAATAGTACCAGCTCCTCCACCAAGACCTTCTGCTGCTCTTCTTCTTCCTCTGCATAAAAAAGAGAAAGTGCTTAAAGTGCAGCCATTAGCACCGCCACCACCTCCAACACCACCAAAATTATCATTAGTTGGGTTAAAAGCAGTGCGCCGTGTTCCTGAAGTAATAGAGTTGTATCGTTCCCTTACACGAAAGGATGCTAACATGGAAAACAAAATACATTCCAATGGAATTCCCACAGTAGCATTCAGCAGAAACATGATTGAGGAAATTGAAAACCGTTCAACATATCTCTCAGCTGTAAGTTTAGCCCCAAACTTCTCAATACTCATTTTCACGGGTCAAAAGTTTTAACATCAATTAATCTTCATATCTATTTTCATTGATAGATAAAATCAGAAGTTCAAAGACAAGGGGAGTTCATCAGTTTCTTGATTAAGGAGGTAGAGTCTGCTTCGTTTGCAGATGTTTCTGAGGTGGAAACCTTTGTGAAATGGCTCGATGGGGAACTATCTTCATTGGTGGATGAGAGGTCAGTGCTGAAACATTTTCAGCAGTGGCCAGAACAAAAAGTAGATGCACTGAGGGAAGCAGCTTGTAACTACAGAGATCTGAAGAACCTTGAATCTGAAGTTTCATCCTATGAAGACAATCCCAAAGAGCCATTGTGTCAGACTTTGAGAAAGATTCAAGCACTGCAAGACAGGCGAGCATGTACAAAATTTAGAATTTTCATACTGAAACTTTTGAGTAATACTTAAAATCAATTGAAAGTGCCATTTTCAAATGTGCAGGTTGGAGAGAAGTGTGAGTGCTAAAGAGAGGATGAGGGAGAGTATTAGCAAGAGATATAGGAATTTTCATATCCCTTGGGAGTGGATGTTGGACTCAGGTCTTATTGGGCAGGTATATAGAGCAGATACTTCATAGATTCTTTATGCTTTTAGACCATAATATGATACAAATTTTTTATTAAATACAGTTTAATATTGATTAGTATTCTTAGTATGATGAGGTGTGTTTTGTTCTAATAAGGTTTATTGGGTAGTAGTATGCTTAAACTAAAGCTTATTTTCAATCAAGAAAAAGATGTTTTTGTATTCTGTAGAGAACTAACAAGACACTAAATGAAATCATGCATAATGATGTTGAATAATCCTGTATGATTATCCATTTCACATAGATCAAACAACCAGAAAGGTATTCAGTTATTACCATCAAAATAAATTGAAACTTGAAAGGGTTTATCTTGTTATTGACTGCAGATGAAGCTAAGTTCATTGAGACTGGCAAAGGAATTCATGAAACGGATAACCAAGGAAATGGAGTCAAATGAAGTTTTGCAGGAAGATAACCTCTTTGTACAAGGAGTTAAGTTTGCATTCAGAGCACACCAGGTAGAGTACAGTCTCATAAAACACCCTTAAGTTAAAACATTTCCCCTTATTTTACTCATCAGCCACAAAGCCTTTCAGTTTGCAGGTGGCTTTGATCCTGAGACCATACAAGCATTTCAAGAACTGAAGAAGATTGGTTGTGCTATACCAAGCTATAGTAATCTGATTAAATGCCCCAAACTTGTTAAAACTTGCCACAAACCTGTATCTTAACTTCAATTGTCTTCCCTTAATTATTTGATGTATACACATCAACAGTGAAATTAATAAAATGTATATGCTCCTCTCTGTATTTCCTAAAGCATTGCCTACTTTTGGCTAGTAGGTACATGCTTTCTTAATTATGCAAGAGATAACTCCTCATTGGAGTCTTTGTGCTTCACAAAACAAACCATTACCAAAATGAACACCATATAATGCTCAATCTATAGGCTGCATAGGATCAATATATGGTTAGCAATAAAGGCTTAATGAATGAAATGAAGAGCAATTGAGAGCAAATAATATGGTATATATATATATTTATATTCATCATCAAATTGGAATACATTTCCACCATTGACCTTGCAATCTACTATGTTCAAAAACCAAATGTATTAACTACTTTTCTATGCATATTGTACTTCTAAATTTTCTCTGTTATTATGATATGTAATGCGTTTCTTTCTTAATTTTATAGAATTGTGGTAGTGTGTGTATACATATTAAAAATATAAAATTATGAATTTTACAATAAAGAAGCTTTCTCGGAGGACAGTTTCTCATATAGCCTATCTCAAGTCAAAATTAACTCATAAATTTACTCAAATCCTATCTCTAGTGACTTTGAACCTATGGTTACTCGTTAAATTCCAATTCCTTTAATCCTCAACAAGGAAAAACATGCCTTAAGATCAACATTATTAAGATAACTAAAGAATTATGTTTTATTCCTATATACAAGCTCCATTAGGTACTTGTTTCAGTTCTAAATTAAAAAAAATAATTTCCAATAATCAAGCCATGGGTGATCAAGTCACAATCATTAAGTGTATAAACAAAATACTACCATTGAAATGGAAAAACATATATATTCACAACACAAATACACAAAAATTTAGTTTATTACATTTAATTATCAACAAATAGATTAGCTCTCCACGGTGGAGAACTTTAGAGTATACAAATTGAAGAGATATGAAAGAAATTGAAACCAAAAAGAAGAAAAAAGACCCTTTCCCAAGGCACCTAGCACCTAGCACCTTCTCCAAACTTCATGTGTGCCTCCCATTTGCGTCTCAACCTCCAATTTGTAGCTTTTCTCCCGCTTCAATCCAAAAGGGGGGACATCACCTCCTTTTGCGACTCCTCTTCAACTAAAAATATACATACAAGATCTTCTTTTTGTGATCTACTTGATTTTTTTTAGCATGATTAATTATGATTCATGAAAATCTAAAATTTTGAGATGGTGTTTCATGCAATTGCAAATTCATTTGAATAATTTGTTAGGTATATAAGGAGGGGTATCACTAGGGAGATACAACACCAATGAGACCTGAGCCTAACCACATAAGACACTGACACCACTCTCAACCCAAAACCTTAAGGCAATGGGTTTATGGATCTTTATTCTTATATAGTGCTCTATTTTCTCAATTCTGATCAATGTGGGACTTAGACTCACACTTGGATTCTTAACAATCTGTCCCTCAAGGGTGAGTCCCTTCAACCACATTGGTACACTCCCCCTCCAGCGGAAGCTGCCCAACCACGAGTACTCCTTTTCTGCCCTTTTCTGTACCGCCGTTATTCTTAACGGGTCACGCTTTACCTGACCAACACTATCAGGAAGACTTTCGATACTAGGACCATACTACACTCGTCTGAGCCAGTATTAACCATCGGCTCTGATACCACTTGTTAGGTTTTACAGAGGGGGTTTCACTGGTGAGATACCATATAAACCATATAAGGATCAAGGCCCATAAACCCATTGCCTTAAGGTTTTGGGTTGAGAGTGGTGTCAGTGTCTTATGTGGTTAGGCTCAGATCTCATTGGTGTTGTTCTCCCCAGTGAAACCCCTTCTGTAAACCCTGACAAGTGGTATCAGAGCCGATGGTTAATACCGGCTCAGACGAGTGCAGTATAGTCCTAGTATCGAAAGTCTTCCTGGCAAGAGTCCCAGATAAGGGTTCCAGGTAAAGCGTGTCCCGTTAAGAATAACGGCAGTACAGAAAAGGGCAGAAAATGAGTACTCGTGGTTGGGGATGCTTCCACTGGAGGGGGAGTGTACCAATGTAGTTGAAGGGACTCACCCTTGAGGGGGAGATTGTTAGGAATCCAAGTGTGAGTCTAAGTCCCACATTGACCAGAAATGAGAAAGTAGAGCACTATATAAGAATAAAGACCCATAAACCTAACGCCTTAAGGTTTTAGGTTGAGAGTGGTGTCAGTGTCTTATGTGGTTAGGCTCAGATCTCATTGGTGTTGTTCTCCCCAGTGAAACCCCTCTGTAAACCTAACAAGTGGTATCAGAGTCGATGGTTAAAAACCGGCTCAGACAGTGTGGGTCAGGTAAAGCGTGTCCCGTTAAAACGGCGGAACAGAAAAGGGCAGAAAATGAGTACTCGTGGTTGGGCACAGACAGTATGGGTCAGGTAAAGCGTGTCCCCTGGAGAGGGAGTGTACCAATGTGGAGGGGGAGTGTACCAATGTGGTTGAAAGGACTCACCCTTGAGGGGGAGATTGTTAAGAATCCAAGTGTGAGTTTAAGACCCACATTGACTAGAAATGAGAAAGTGGAGCACTATATAAGAATAAAGACATATAAACCCATTGCCTTAAGGTTTTGGGTTGAGAGTGGTGTCAATATCTTATGTGGTTAGGCTCAGATCTCATTGGTGTTGTTCTCCCCAGTGAAACCCCCTCTGTAAAACCTGACATAATTATGTGGTAAACTTTTAGATGTTATGATGAAGTTTTAGAGGTAAGAGAAAGACTCACTCTTACTTTCTTCGATTTACTAAGGAAGAAAATGAAGACCTAAGATGTAACAATGAGATTAAGATACCTTGACTTTTCATGTAACTCTTGGTTTTGTTAAATCTGCACTTGATATAGTTTAACTTATTTTGTGTTGTATTTCAAATTAAAACCTATCTTGAGTTGGTTGTAAAAGTATAATAAACTTCTCTAACATACATCTATACATGTATAAATATTTTATTTGCATAAATATCATGTATGTTTAACTGATGATCAATTAAGTGATGTATTTTTATGGGTTAAATATATTTTAGTTTCTAAACTTGGATGCAAAATTGGATTTTATCGTTGTTCCAAACTCTGATACATTTTTCTTCCCAAACCTTAGAAATGAATGGATATATCCAAAAATGTTAAGTTGATCCTCCAATTTTTTTTTATTTTCAATTTGGTCTTGATTTGTGAAAATTGAGTCAAGTAGGTCATATATTTTTTTTTAAATTAATACAATTTAGTCATTTTCATTAAATTTCTTAAAACAAATCAAGAATTTTTCATCAAAATTGATACCTGAATTATGTTAATTACATCAATAAAACAAATCGTCCTTATTAAAAACTTCAATTTTGATGAAAAATCCTTAATTTGTTTCAAGAAATTGAATGGAAATGATCGAAAATCAATTTTTTCACAAATCAGGATCAAATTACATCAATTTTCACAAATCATGACCAAATTGAGACTACAAAAAATGGACGACCAATTTGATATTTTTGAATAAAAATAGGTACCAAATGAGTAATTAAATCTATTTTTTTTTCATGTGTGAATTGACTATTCATACTAGTATTTGAGCTGAAATATGTCAAACAATGTAAATAGTTCAAACGTTAGTTTAAAACACTCATTGACGTGTAAACAAATTTAATGAAATTGGGTTAGGAGGACTATATCTATTCATTTTTTAAGTTTGAGAACCAAACTTTATCAAATTTTGGGATATAGACGAATTGGAATTTCACCAACAAATTTCATTTTCATGTCAAAATTGAATGACTAAAAACATATTTAATCATATTTTTATTTAATGTGTAATTTGTTAAACAAATACAAACTTTATTTTTCACAAATAAACAATACAACATCAGGTAACACTAATCTTTATCTACCAATTAACTCTTAACAAACAAATTAATTGATTTATATGTGTACATATTAACTAATTACTACCCTAGATATTTGCTTAAGTCCACACTTATTTAAGTTCACATCTCGCCTAAATCTGCACTTGAAAAGAAAAAAAAAAATCTTGAATGAATAATTATGTGACCTTATTTTCCAAAAAAATCACCTAAAGTCATTTGTCAACTATTTCCGAGATTTATTCAAACTTGTAAGACGGCCTCATTCATATTTTGCTTGATCTCTTATCAAGCTTATTATATGACCCATTATTGATAATATTTACCTAATATCTTTTTTATTTAAATTAATTTTTATGAAATATTTATGTTTTTAAAAATATCTTTCTATTTTAGAACTTAGTTATTATTTTAGAATAAGAAAATCAAGATTGAGATATTATAAATATTTTATATTCGATTACATTTTGTTATATTATATATAGAGGATTTAAATAAAATAAAATAGCAGATTTTTTTATATAATATATCTTTTATATCTATCATATATCTCATATTTTTATAACCCATAAATTCTTTTAACACTAATAATATATTATACTACAATTATATGACTCTTAATATTTCATATTACAATTAAATGACTCTTAATAAATTTGGGTGGAAGTACAAGCTTGGTCGAGTATGTTTGATATATATTTTTTATAATAATAAAATATAATAAATTATATTAAAAGTTGTTAATAAAATTAATTAATAAAATCATTTTAAAAAAGATATAATTTTTTTCATCTCTAGAAAATTATTTATTAAACTACAAGAAAATGTACGTTTTTTTCGTATCTCTCTTATTTTTATTTTTTTAAACAAATATGTACATGGTGCTAAATGAAATTTGTATTTAATTTTCTTAATTACTTATATAGATAATTAAGTTATTATTAATAACCATTATTATTTTTTAATAAGTAAACATATTTATCCCAATTTTAAAGGTAAAATGATAAAAAAAATTGTGTATAAACAACTACTATTTTTTTTATTAATTGATATATATATATATATATATATATAT
>Ga0214542_1005686_pt1 | contig 23482 bp, 14 predicted proteins | sample CNSS1metaG_FD_160096 | JGI IMG/M metagenome (GOLD analysis project Ga0214542, IMG submission 160096) | Root nodule microbial communities from cowpea collected in UCLA plant growth center, Los Angeles, California, USA - CNSS1 | ecosystem: Host-associated > Plants > Roots > Nodule | place: USA...
CGCTCAAAACGGGAATGGGTCGCCTAGGCGAGTTCTCGTGGCAGTGAGCACTCTGATACTCTCGCCTAGGCGAGACGAGCTCGCTTGGGCGAGAATAACAGATCTCACCACTGTCAGCACACAAGCAGCAGCGAGAATGGCTCAGATCATCGCCCAAGTACACATGCAACTCAATTTCATCCCACAAAAGCACACTATGCACGCATATAAAAGTAAAAACGACCAAAAACAGCCAAGAATAGTTCGAGATCGATGAATCTAGCTTCCCTTACCTTCGTTTGAGCACCAAAAACAACCAGACCCTAACTATGTAGCACAACAGCTCCAAGAACTATGACAGTAAGCTGAAACTGGAAAAAGAGGACAAAATGAAGTTAAGAGTCTTAACCCTAACCTGACCCACGCGTTTTAAACAGAGTAAAGAGGAGAAGGAACGAACCCTGAGCTCTAAAGGTCAGCTTACCTGGAAAAAAGGGGAGAGTTTTGCTAGCTCAGAGACGTGAGGATGGAGAGCCCTAGCAGAGAACTTGGCTTGAGATGAAGAGAGGGAACAGAAGCTGGTTTCTGAAAATGGAACAGAAATGAAGGGTTAGGGGTCCTACTGAAGGGCTGGCCTTGGGCCTCCGGAAAGGCCAGGCCCAAAACTTTATAGCACTGAAAAGGGGCTTACAATTCCTCTGAGTTCATCTTTAACATATTTGTAGTTAAGATTAAAACAAACAATTTTCTATTTACAAGAATAAAAATTAATTTTAAAATTGGAAGAAAAACTAAATTTATATAAAATTTGAGGGACTATAAATATTTTAAATTTAATTTTAGAAAACGTACGATATACTTTACTTAATAATTTTTTATACTCAAAGATGCATAATAAAAACATTACTTTTGTTAAAATAAAATATTATGAAAACCAATTTAATATATTTTTATTGATAGTATATTATTATTAGAATATTTCTATATTATACTCAATATTAAACTTTAATATTTAGTATATTAATACATATAATATTTACAAAGTACTGGTTTTTTAATATATTAGTATAATATGATACTGAACAATACTTTTTGAATTTTATTACAATACTCAAAATTGAATTTTCATTATTTTAATTTAATACTGAGTATTATAGTTCATCATATTTAGTACAAAATTATTATTATTTTTAGTCTTCATAAATCATCATGCTTCAAATCGAATCTAACTTTTCATCATTTTCAATTAGTTTTCTGTGCAGACTGATTCGATTGTTGTTAGTTTTTATTTTATGGGCCCTAATGTTTTGGATCCTTGGGCTTTATTCTCTAGGGTCTAACATTTCAATTTAACTATTCTATTTATACTCACCTCCTTTACTAAATACACTACTTTCAAAACCTGTGAAGTGGCAAGCTCGTCAACAAAACCCTTTCCAACGTTCATCACTTCACACTTCCAAGAAACACGAATATGAAAAGGTTAAAGAAGAACATTTGTAAAGGGAAAAAAATTAAACAGAATCACTTTTTAGAAAAGAAAAAAATATTTGTGGACACTTTTTTTTTTCTATTTTAAAAGTACTTTATAGAACTGTCGTTGGTTTTATTATGATGTTTGAAGTACCTGCGAGAATATTGACAAACATATTAATGTTCCGAGAAATTACTGTATAAAATAGTGATTGTATATATGTTCCGAAATGTATTTTCTAAAATAATGATAATGGATATATTTGGAAAAAGTTTCTTATACAAACTTTTAGATGGGAAAAGTAAGATGAAAAAAACATTGACTTATTTACAAGTTAAATTCAAATATTTTTAAATGTTCTATAAATAATTTTGTAATCTTATTAAGGGTTAAATATATTTTACTTTATTTCATCCATATTTTTCTTCTGTTATCTTTCATCCATATTCTTCTTCTTTTCTTCTTATTTTATATTCATTTCTTCCGTTCACATTCATTTTATACATATTTACCTTTTCATCCATTATATTTTTTTTTCTATTTATATTCGTTGAATATGGAGGGAATGCACTAAAACTTTTTCTTTGAATTTAATTGTGCTCGATATCAATTAAAACAATTTTGATTAATGCCAATCAGAAAAAATGGTGCAAGTATTTGTTAAAATATCTATACGAACTTTGACCAAAAAATACCATCCACCAATATCAATAATAAAAAACACTAAAAAGAATTATTATTCAGTGTGGAAGTTATTTTGTAAATGTTATAAATCTCCATAATATAAATTGAGTAACAATCTAGCATCGTCATAAACTTCTACAAATAGGTTGTGACGAACCTAACCTAGGAAATTTGAATAATTTCTGCAAATTAATTTGAAGAGAATAAAAATTCCCAGAAATTAAATTTGAATTGCTAGTTCCAAATAAAACATTTTAAGAATGAAACAATTTAAAAGGTCACCAACATAAATTCAATATATTTAAATGACTTTAAAAGTCAAGATATTTTCTATCCAAACAAAAGTTTAAATAAGTAAGATGAGTAATATATTAAAAAACAACTTATAAATTCATTTATTTCTGATATTTTGAATTGAAGTTAATTAGTATCTTAATCTGTTGTATATATAATATTTATAGTTCATTAATATTGAATCTTCCTTGTATTGCTTGAACTCAAACATAATTTGAATATTCAGGCTTTATGGTAATTATAGTTTGCTTGCATATTTTTTAAATCCATTTCGTATCACAAATATTGTTTTTGGTCAATCTTAAACCAGATGATCTTGACCAAACTTTTAATGTTACATAGATTGAATATGAAGAAGTTGATTTATTAAAGGATGAGAGAAAAACTAAAATCTTTTCTGCTAAAATCAAAATAATGTTAATGTTTTTTTTGTTCTACATAAGCTTAAATTTCTACTTTTAAAAGTAGTTTAATTGTTCTAATTAACATTAACCTATTTGGAAAAAAAAAAATCTGCACTTCTTACAAACTAAGACCTAAATTGAAATCCTTAATTCAGATTTTCATGATCCATTAATTCCATCACTAAATTTCAACTTCTCCCTTTGAAACCTTAAGGCCATAACGATGATCTTGCTTGGCACTTCAACCATCGAGAAAATGTTGATACATGTAGGACAGAAAGCCCCATATAGCTAACAGCTAGGCCATGACCTTCACTCCACTGATCTTGTCATCAAAGATCATGAATGCAAGGATAGGAGATATGGGCAATTCTAGGGTTCCTATGACTACTGAAAATAATGAAGATACCTCAAAAATCAACCCTAACATATCAATGCTTGATACACTACTAAAAAAACTCTTATTTTTTATTATTTTTTTTTGTGAAAAATACTTATAAATTTTGTTATGAAAAAAAATTAGCATAGCATATTTGTTTGGTTGAAAATACCAATACGTTTTACATCATATATAAAAGAAAAATAGCCAAAAGCAGTAAAGGCTTGAAACAAAGAGAAAAAGAGAGAATAATTTTTCTTATTGGTGATCTTGACAAAAGCAATGACAGTGAATATATACAGCACAGAGGTGGTACACCTCATTTGTTTTAAGAATCATCTCTTATGTACTACAAAATACAGCTGTAGAAACAGACAAAAGAAACCGTTATGCATAGGGCTAAATATTTCTAAATGGGCTGCAGGGGCTGCAAGCTTGATTGTGCTGTTGTGGGCTTTTGATTTGATTCTTTTTCTTTTAGCCCCTCACAAGCTGGAGATTTGAAGATATAAAGAAGCTCAAGCTTGGATAAATTGGAGTGAAATAGACGTGGAGGAAGAGTTGTAGTGAAGATGTCTGCTAATTGATGTGATGATGAAACTGGTAAGAGATGCATGAGACCAGCAAGTAATTTTTTACGGACAATATGGCAGTCAATTTCTAAATGCTTCGTCCTTTCATGAAAAACTGGGTTGGCAGCAATGTGCATTGCACTTTAGCTATCACAGTAGAGGACATAACGTTTAGTAGTAGCCAAAGTGCATTGCACATTGCTGCCAACCCAGTTTTTCATGAAAGGACGAAGCATTTAGAAATTGACTGCCATATTGTCCGTAAAAAATTACTTGCTGGTCTCATACATCTCTTACCAGTTTCATCATCACATCAATTAGCAGACAACTTCACTAAAGCTCTTCCTCCACGTCTATTTCACTCCAATTTATCCAAGCTTGAGCTTCTTGATATCTTCAAATCTCCAGCTTGTGAGGGGCTAAAAGAAAAAGAATCAAATCAAAAGCCCACAACAACATAATCAAGCTTGCAGCCCCTGCAGCCCATTTAGAAATATTTAGCCCTATGCATAACAGTTTCTTTTGTCTGTTTCTGCAGCTGTATTTTGTAGTACATAGGAGATGTCTGACTCTTGATAATGTCCAAGTGATAAAGGCCTTGTTTTAATTTACCCAAACCAATCATCTTCAAAGATCCCATCTCCTGTATGTAACAATTGACACCAGAAAAGGTTAAAAAATAATTGAGACAAGAAATGAGTTTGGAAATTGATAGTAAATTAAAAGTAAAATCAGAAACGTAAAGGACATCATGAAGAACAAATTCAGGGGAGAATTGAACTTAACCAGAGAAATGTGAAAAAACAACATTTCCATTGGGTAATTTTATTTGGACAGGTTTGATTTTAGAGTAATGAAGAAAAAGGTTCAAAGAGGAGGCAATATGATCAGTTGCCCCAGAATCAATAATCCATGAAATGTTGTTTGGTGAGTGTGTGACAGGTGAGTCTGTGACAGGGACGGTGTGTGTTGGACAGAAAGTGATAATTATGTGGTTGTGTGAGTGAAGTGGTGCAAAAAACAAACGAAGTACCAGACTTAGAGTTAGAAAATTATTGTGGGCTTTGTTGAGTGACTTGAGTGAGGTTGGCCCGTGATGGTTGGGCAGAGCTTGTACCATCAGTATCAAGAGGTTGTGACTGTAGGAGGTTGATTAGGGTTTGATATTGGGCCTGGGTCATGTGAAATCCAGAATCAGAGGAAGATCCAGCGAAAGTATTAGAGCCATGGTTGCTGACCTCTTGAGCGGCATTGTTCATAGAGACAGTACCATCACGTGGATTGAAGCGAGGACGACCTGGGTATCGTGGATGACCTGGTGGATAATCGTGTTTAGCATAGCACGTCTCAACGGTGTGACCAGTGCGGTGACAGTATGCACACTTTTTGTTAGAAGTATTGCGCATGTGAGCACTTGAGGAAACGCTGAGAGGGCCACCACTGCCACCACTGCGTCCCTTTCCAGAAGACGTGGACCCCGAGTTGACAAAAATATTTGATTCTTCTGCGACAGGGGGAAGAGAGTGTTGGCGCTCTTGTTGCACAACCATGGAGAACACGCGAGAAATCGGAGACAAAGGGTCCATGAGTAAGATTTGGGAACGAACGACAGAAAACCCATCCGCCAGTCCTTTGAGAAAACGAATAATAAAATCCTGTTGGTGATAGGTCTTGGCAGAACATTCGCATTCAGGGAATGGGCGATAATTATCAAGTTCTTCCCAATGAGATTTGAGAGAAGTGTAGTATTCGGAGACAGAAAGTGAACCTTGCTTGAGGCCATATATTGTTTCTTGGAGCTCTACAATACAAAGAAGGTCACTCTGAGAAAAACGATCTCTGATATCATTCCATATGGCGGTTGCACTCTCGAAAAAAATGACACTTTGACAATGGGTGGAGATAAAGAATTAAGGAGCCAAGACATGATTAATGTATTGCAACGTTCCCAGGTGGTATGCAAAGGATCTGAATATGGGGGTTCAATAATGGCACCAGTGAGAAAGCCCATCTTATTTTTAGAAATTAAAGCCATACGAATGGCACGAGACCAAGAAGCATAGTTAGGGCCGGTGAGAACATGGGTGATGTTGAAGGAATTAGGTCCTTCACTAGGATGTATGTAATAAGGACTGGAGGGATTAAGATTAGGGTCCGTATTAGAACCAGTAGACGGAGAGTGAACTTCGGACATGATAAAAGGGGAAGGTATTAGCAGAGCTCCCAGAGGAGCTCTGATACCATAAAAGAAAAATAGCCAAAAGCAGTAAAGGCTTGAAACAGAGAGAAAAAGAGAGAATAATTTTTCTTATTGGTGATCTTGACAAAAGCAATGACAGTGAATATATATAGCACAAAGGTGGTACACCTTATTTGTTTTAAGAATCATCTCCTATGTACTACAAAATACAACTGTAGAAACAGACAAAAGAAATCGTTATGCATATAACTAAATATTTCTAAATGGGTTGCAGGGGCTGCAAGCTTGATTGTGCTGTTGTGGGCTTTTGATTTGATTCTTTTTCTTTTAATATACTTTCCATTACCATTTAGCATATTTGTTTGGTTGAAAACCAACATATCAATAAACAATAATTTATCCTATCGAATCCAACCATTCAAGATTGAATATAACAATTAATACATAATAAATCATCGCTAAATATGGAAAAACAAAACTAAGATTCACCATAATCCATAATTTGAATGGAAAGCAATTGTACTTAAACACAAAAAACGAAAGCACCTAGTAATAAAATCATTAATCACCAATGAAGACCATATACTCAAAAAGTGAAAAAAAGTATTAGTGAACATACCCGTATTATTAGATACTGATACTTATCAAATATTTCAAGAACTATATTTAAAAGGGTATCATTTTTTTTATTTACTTTTAAAATTTTATAAGATGTTCCTTAGATACTTTTGAACATTACGAATCATATCCAATTTATTTGTATTCCTTTTTATTTTTTATTTTTCTTCTAAGATATATCTTACATGATTCTAGATACGGACGTGAAAAGTGGTGACTATTTTATTCATTTGCACTATAACCTTTAACTTTCGTTTTGAAAAGATAAAGGGAGTGTATAAGAAAAAGAGACAAAGTTGTGGGACACTAGTTTAAATAGCATAATTCACTTGATGCTGTTGGACCCTTGAATTAACAAATAATTCCTGAAAATAATATATGTTTTTAATGCTATTTTTTTATATTTCTATCTTATAAAAATGTAAGGGAAAATAATAACAGAAAATTATTTGATATTTACCTTATTAAATGGGAGATCAAATCTGATACGTGGTTAGAATTCTATCTCATTACATTACATTTTCTTTACATTCTTTTGGAGTTAGAAAACAATAAAAGAATCTGTTGTACTATCATCACGTTTTGTTTTTAATAGGGAATAAAGGGAGGATGAAATCTAACTAATCACATTTTTTATTTAGGTAAATAGTTTTGAATTTTATTTCTTTTCTTTTTTTTCTTTCGGGTGTTTAACAAAATAATACAGTTAAAGTAAGGTTATTTGGAATTTGTTAGAAACTCTTTTAAATTTTTGAAAGCATGAAAAGAGGATATAAAATTGGTAACTTAAAATGGTAACGAATAAAAAATAATATCTCAAATAGTGTTGGACCGATAAAAATATGTTAAAAAGATGATTTAAGTTTAACTCAATTCTACAGAACAAACTTGCAAGGTGAAGTTTGGATCTACTTATATACTATGAAATTGTTTTATCTCTAGTCGAGGTAGAACTTTCAACAATATATTTTGGAAAGACTTACATCATCTAGAATAAGCAAGAGAGTGCATGATAATAGGCTCTAAGTCTATTGTATTTATTGCACCAAGTCAAAAATATTTTAACCTTGTATTTGACTTTTCTTATGTTGTTGTAGTAGAGTTTTATGAACTATATGTTAAACTTTTGCTTTGAAGATTGTTGATGTATTTGGGGTCAAAGAATTTGAGAATGTTATTTATATGTCGTACAAATTTTCATACAATGTTATCTAGTTGTTTTTAGACAATAGTAGTGATTTTTATCCACATTTGAAGTTTATGCTATTCATGATTATTTTTTTTCCCAATAAATAAGCATTTAAACTAAAACTTGGTATATGTACCTAAGTCCAAAAAAATTTACAAGATCACAGTGGTAAAAAACTATAAAAAAATCCATAATCTATAATATATATAAAGAGAATTATCTTTTGTGTCCATATTTTATAATTCTAATTTTATCATTTATAATATAATTATTTTTTTTTTAAAGATCAAAGTTATTTTTTCATGTTTTCTGTAAAAATGTTTATCTTTTTTTTTATTTATCAACAATTATTTTTTTTATCTTTTCTCATTCATTTTACTTTGTTTTTTATAAATATAAATTTGTGTTTTATATTAATTTAATAATATTATAATATTATCACCTACTAATATATATATTATGCATATTTAACGTCTGATTTTACGCTAATTATACACAAAGGAATAATAAAATAATGTGCATTATAACTGTCCCACGGCCTAAGATCTTAGGAAAAAAGTGATGGACAATCACTTAAAGCAAGTTAAAAAATTTGACAAGTTATAATTCAGTCAATGTGGAATACCACTAAATATACATCAATCTCCAATATATTATAGAAGACACAATAATGTTTTTTTTAAAAAAATGTTAAGTTATCGGGTAATATCTTAAATTTGACATTATACTTATAAATTAAAAACACTTTGAGTGTTAAAGAGTCTACCAATCATAGTACACATAATGAGTTATTCTTACAATGTAAAGATAGAACCACACAATATAATATAAATGATGAATATATTTATTATTTGGTTTAAACTTTAGCTTGGTCTTCGTTTTTATATGAAAATTTTAATTAGGTCATCATATTTTTTTTAATTTTAATTTGATTTTTATTTTTTAATATTCTTGTAATTTGGTTATTTTTGTTAGTACAGTATTAACGACATTAAATGATATTGCACGTGTTGGTTCATTATTTTTTTTAATTTTATATAAAATTTTAAAAAAATTGTTATGTGTCAATTGAGGGTCCTACCATGTGGTAGAGGTTGTGTGATGTGACAGTGACAATGTCACGTGTCATTGTTGAGACAAAGTGTCATGTGAAAAATCTCAATTTAGTTCTTCTAATTGTTATTTTGTCTCAATTTAATCCCATTTGTTTGAGTCGGAGCAATCTCACCCCTTTCCGTATTGAGATTAAATTTAACTTTTATATAAATGTTAAAATGATATTTTATTAAAATTTATATTTTTATTAACATTAAGTTTATTTAAATTTATATTTTACATTGAACCTTGTTTAAATTTTGTTTCAAATATTTATATATCAATAATTTTTGTACAAATGTTAGAGTTAGTTTTAAAATAACAACTTTATAAATTCAAATGTAAAATTCTAAAATAGATTTATAACAATTAAAAATAAATATATTAAATTTTAAAACAAAATTTAAATAAAGTCTAATATAGAATATAAACTTAATCTTGTTAAAATATCATTATAACATTTATAGAAAGGTTAAATTTGGTCTTAATTTGAGGAGGGATGAAACTGCTTCAGTTAAAAAAATTTGGACTAAATTGAGACAAAATAACAAATATAGAGACTAAATTAGTTAACATGCAATTTACCTACGAATATATCAACATGCAATTTACCTACAAATATATCAATAGATAATTACTTATGGATTATTTGTAAGTAATTATCTAGTGATATTTTCATAGGTAATTTTTCTACGACCAATTTACTTACGAGTTTGTCCATACATAATTTGTATGTGAATAAATTTACCTACGAATTTATCATGTTACCTATGGATTTTTATAGTAGGTAATACTACCTTTTTCTTATAGTGACATCTAGCTTACGGACTTGCAGGCTAGCTTACAATAACATAATGCATTGTTTCAAAAGAAGAAGAAAAAAAAAACAAAGTTTAAACGTAACTAACTATTCATTGAAAACAAAACAACAATTATACTTTTTGAATCTTGATTTTTCCAGTTGTGGCTAATAAGATTTTTTTTATTGAAATTATGTGTATTATTAATCATAATAGTTAGGTTCACACATTTGTTTGAATGCTTAATTAATAACTCTTATACTTATACACACCTAATTATTACAAATCATCCTTGTTATATCAGGCAATGTTTGTCTTTCCAAATAATATTATATATATATATATATATATATATATATATATATACTATATTGCAATTTAAATTTATGCGGGTTAAGTAGATGGTTGATCCTGCCCTGTCGTTGGCACGCGCGGGTTGTGGGTTATGCAGGACGAACTAGTAAACCAAGAACTTAACTTATGCGCCCTGCACTTTTTCCTGAAGGTCGGTATGCCCGTATTGTTATCCCTACCTGTTGATTTATAATTTATATATCAAATATCCTATTTAAAGTTAATATTAATTTTATTAATATAATATAAACTTTTTAAAAGGTATTTTTATTTTTTTTAAATTGAGTCAAATTAGATAATTTGAAATAGAAAACCTAAAATTCCTAATTGATTTAAGTCTAATAATATTTTGACAATTTTTTACTTTATATATAATCTTATCTTATTGTAAAATAATATACATTTAAAAATTATCTTATTAATTTGTTATTACAATATTACATTTAGTTCGTTGTGAAAAAGATGCGGCAACAATACAATGATACCATTTCAACCAATCTAAATCATTATACCATACCAAATTTCATTTTTTTTTACACTTGTATATTAATTACTTTTTTTATGGACTCTTGCATTAACATTTCAAGTTTTTGTATAACTCGAAAAGACAAGTATTATGTATTTTTTAATGTGCTAAAATTTAAAGAATACATTGTCTATGTCATAGTATGAATATGATGAAAATGTTGAATTATCAATTTATCATCTAATTCTCCAAAGTCTTTACTTAATTTTGTGAACTTTTTAAAGTTTCTCAATTTTTAAATATTGAAAGTTTTATCATAAAAATTAAAAAAAATTAAAGAATAAAGCGGGCTAGCCCACGGGCCAGTGTTTGCAGCCCGCATAAAGTGTGTGGGGCGGGGCGGGCCAGCCCGCGTTGTGCAGGCCAGTCCTAAACGGGCCGGGTCGGCCCGCATTGCCATCCCTAGTCTTTAGCCTATGCGAGCTACAAACCTATGTAAGACGAGCCTATGCAAACCAGCGGGTTCAACATATCAACTTGTCTTACATCTTATTCTGCGAGCCTAAGGACCAAGTTTGCCCCAAATTGTCATCCCTATTTGCAGATTATATATGGATATTTATTATTGACATTTGTTGTAATTTTATTTCTCCGCATCTACCTAGCTTGAATTTTTGAATACCAACTTGCTTGATATTTGGAATGTCATGAACAAATTGTCTACAACATAAAAAATATCGTTGAATAAGATTGTTTTGAAATAAAATTGTCTTTAAATATTATTAAATTTATTTTTCATCTCTAAAATTCAAAATTCATCCTTTTGAACAATGTAACATAAAAAAGATGTATTAATTATGTGTTGTAATATTATTAAAATTTCTACCTAAACAATGATCAAATTGCAAATTGTTTGCATAAAAAGTCAGTTTGATATCGTATTTTTATTATTAAATATTATACTATGTTTTTAGTATTTATTTTGATAGAGTTGAAATAGAAAAATTATAACATGGTTTCTTAAATAGGAAGTATAAAATAAAACAAACTAAACATAAACTCAATCTTTTTTAGCTAAAAGACTAAAGCTCGTCTAGTCAAGGCTCAGTATAGTTCATAGATGTAAAGGATTTTTCATTTTCCACTCAGTTTGCTCTTTATATTTACTTATATGGTTTAAATATACATTTGGTCCCTATTTTTGTCAAAATTATTCAATTTGGTCCCTATTTTCGTTGTTTGTTCAATTTGGTCCTCGTTTTGATAAAATCGCATTCAATTGAGTCCTTTTGGCAAACGGAGTTAAAATTTTTAACGGCACAGTGACACGGTGTAACTGTTTGGGCTACGTGTCAGTTTTTTGAATACGTGATGGCACATGTCGGCACAGTGTATCGTTAAATAAAAATTGGGGAAAAAAGTTAAATAAATTGAAAAGTTAAAAATGGTAAAGTGAAAAACAATTAAAACTTCGAGCACAATGAACTTAGGGAATCAAATGTGGTTTTACTGCAGCGAGAAGTGATAACTGTGGAGAGCAATCAATTGAGTGAAGAATTGAAATTTATCATTGGAGAGGGTGGAGAGCATTCGAGAGATCGCGAAAACTAGGGTTGGTCAGAAAGGGGAAAATTAGGGTTTTTGCGATTGGAGACAACATTAGTTAGGCTTCGACATTGCGGTTGGACATTTAGGCCTGTTTTGTAGTAATTTTGTAGTAATTGGTACTCTGTTTGTTAACTTTTTTTGTCCAGCACACTTTTGTTTAACATCTAAATTGCATGACTTTAACAGATTTTGATTGCACTTGAATGAATATTGGTCTCCAGTAGTGGAGTTGTGATTCGCATTTGGACTTGTGTGACTGGCAGATTTTGTATGTTCAATATGGATTCAATTATATTTTGGTATATTTTGCACTTCTGATTGACAGGTTGTGTTATAAAACAGGGACTCTATTCAACAGTTTAAACTTAAAACAAGGACCAAATTAAACATTTTAAACATAAAATAGGGACCAAATTGAACATTTAAACTTAAAATAGGGACCAAATTGCACATTTTAAACGAAAATATGGACTTAAATGGACTTTTTTAAACAAGAGTTGGGATGGAATTAAACAACGTAAACCAACATAAAGATTCATTCATGCAGAACAAAATACACATTACTCAACCCTGCTTCATCACCAACACACACAACATTCATAACTTACAACCCTGGTTTTTTACATTCATAACTTCAACACCCAGAAAACATCATCCTCACCTACACACATTGAATTTTTAACATTACTGGCACCACGACTACAAAGATTACAACAACAACAATAACTAATCCTAAGAAAAATTGATTCGTTTTCTTCATAGCCCTCACAGAAATCTCCAGTTCAGAAATCTTCATCCTTTGCTGGGCTATAATACCATTTCTTTCATCACAAAATTCTTCATCACACCACTTGAAGTAGTTACACCACACATTATCACTGGAAGCAGCACTCTTGAACTTAGAACAACCCAAAAATTATCTACCATTATTCTTCAAAGTTCTTGCCACTCGAAGCACTACAACTTCTCCACATTTGCAAATGGGGATTAAACCCATACCCTTGGAACCACGAATATGAGACCCACCGCAACTTAGTTGCCCCCAACTATTACACCAAGAGGAGGAAGACGAATGGTGACGAGACATACCTCTCAAATGCCAAATTCGAATCACCAACTAGATTCTTCCCCAACTGGATTAGCCACAGTTTTGCTTCAAACCTCTCAAACCCTAATTTCTTCCCCAAATCAATTTCCCTAACTTTTAAACTTCCAACGGCCATAAAAGTTCACTGTGCCAACGTCACAGCCCAAAAACTGACACGTAGCCCAAACAGTGACACCATGTCACTGTGCCGTTAACAATTTTAACTCCGTTTGCCAAAAAGACTCAATTGAATGCGATTTTATCAAAACGAGGACCAAATTGAACAAACAACGAAAATAGGGACCAAATTGAATAATTTTGACAAAAATAGAGACCAAATGTGTATTTAAGCCTACTTATATAGGTTAAATATATCTATGATTCTTTAACTTTCACTCACTAAAAATTGCAATTAGTCTTTTTTAAAATTTTAGTCTACTTTAATTTCTCAACTTAAAAAATACATGAATTTAATTTTTTTTAATCAAATGTTGTTAAATTTACTTGATATTGCAAGTGCGTTTCATGTTTACCTGTGTTACCACCAATTATTGTATCGTTAATCCTAATATCCTCCGGAACCATTGCTATCTACGCCACCACTAGAAGGAAAGTTGAAGTAAGGAGAAAGAATTGTGAAAAGGAAAAAAAAAAAGACTCTAACACGATAATTTTGAAAGACATTTTATATTATTTTTTAATATTAAGAGATAAAATTGATACTACTTTCATAGAAAGATGAAATACAATTTGATAACTAATTAAAGAAAAAAAGTTCTTGTTAATTCATTATTATATTATAGAGAACGCTAACCAATGCCTTAAGAGCACCGGTTAAGGAATAATAAATGTGCTTTGATATTATTATTTTTACATTAAAAGTTGAAATAATAAAATACAGTAATTAAAATAGTATAAATGCACATAATAAATTTTATAAAGACAAAGATACCCTTTTAAATTTTTAAACAATAACTTATTATTATAAAACAAAGATTTTAGAATTTGTAAGTTATCTACTAAAAAGAAAAAAAATTCAATTAAGTTTCAAATTGACACTTTAATTATTTTTTTTTATAACATTTTTATATGTTTAATATTATTTCTTATGTTGTTTTTTTTTAATTTTTAAATGTTTAATATTATTTTTTTTTGTTAATTTTTCTATTGATTTAAACTTTCTTATGTTTAATTTTTAACAACATTAATAATTAGTTTTTAAATTTTATTCGTGAATATTAAATAAAATATTAAATACATGTATAATATTTATAATATATATTAATTATTTTTAACTAATATGGTTATGACTCTGATTGTATTATCATAATCATCACCTACCTCTCTTGCTTTTTCTTACAACCACCACGGTTCACCACAACTCTCTACTTCACAAACAAATTATGCGGAGGAAAAGTTAATAGATGGAGAAGAATGTCCTACATTTATAAGAAAAGAGAAGCCAAAAACTCCTTAGTGTCTGTAAAATACTTAATAACTTTTTTAATAATATTAAAAGTAAATAATGTCTACAAGGTATTTTTCATATATTGATGATCTAAAAAAAACGCTCCATTTACAAATTTAAACTAATATTTACGAGAATTTCCGGAATCTTTATTCTACTTTACAATTATATTAATTAATATTTTTTAGTGAATATGCAGATAACTAAAAGAATTACACACGTAACTAAACTAATGCATAACTAGAATTAATAATCTTCAGAAGAATTAATTGATATAACATTATTTAATATTTGAAATTTAATGTGCATAAGTAGAAGCAGATATATATAGATATGAATGTACAAATAAACATTGATCAGCGGAATACTGACAAAGTCGTCAACTCAAACTCATTTCATGGTTAGAGAGACAATCTTAGCCTTAGAAAAAATAAATAAAAAAGTACTGAGTTCCTCCAGTTCCTGTTGGTTCACACGAAATTCTAACCAGGTACCCAAAGTTCTGAAACTCATCCTAGTTCAAATCAGTCTCCTAGATTGCATTGCTTTGAGAATCTTTCTTGCTTACAAATGTTCAAACTAATCTCCGTATCAGGTTTATGACAGTTTTTTTGTTTTCATTTTTCCTGTTCTCACAGATCTAGTTTCAGTTGGTGCCATAAATTAAACTATCTTTGCAGGGATTAAGTGAGTCTTTGTTACAGACATTTTTTTCTTACAATTGTATTTTTCTCGTCATCCTATCTACAAGATCTGTCTGATGTTTCGAGATGTCTTGAACAGGATTGTCTCGAACATAAACAAGGTTATCTTGAAAACTTTGAAAAAGATTGTCTCGAAGAAGAAACAAGATTGTCTTGTTAGAACTAGAAAAGAAACCATTGATTCCATTTCCTCAGCTGCAGCTGTGTTGGGGTCACTCCTAGGTAGGTGTTAGTTTCCGTGAATCACCATTTTCTCAAATTTTCTATAATCTCCATTTCCGAAGACGAACAATACAGAGATAGAACAGAACTCTGAGGTCAAAATCTGGTTAGGGTTTTGCCTCGTTTGTGACAATGGATTACGCTCGAGATGGGAACGTGGTTCAAATAATCACGGGCGGTGGCGGAGGAGGAGAGAGCTGGTCCGGCGATCAAGCTGATTGGGCAACGGAGGATGAGTACCGGTATTGGAACAACAACAACAACGGAGACGCGGAATCGACGCCGTCGAACTCGAATTACGAATCGCGGTCGGAGCCGCCTAGCAAAAAGTCCCGGAATTCGCAGGATGGGAGCTCAAACCGGTCAAAGGCTATAGGGAAAATGTTCTTCAAGACGAAACTGTGCTGCAAGTTCAGGGCAGGAACCTGCCCTTACATCACCAACTGCAATTTTGCCCACAGCATTGAGGAGCTCCGCCGCCCGCCACCAAATTGGCAGGAGATTGTGGCGGCACACGAGGAGGAGAAGGCAGTGATGGCAGAGCCAAGGGAGGAGTTTCAGATTCCCACTGTGGGGTCTTCCACATTTGCAGGGGATACGATGCAGAGGTCCTACAAGGGAAGGCATTGTAAGAAGTTTTACACTGAGGAAGGGTGTCCCTATGGGGATAGTTGCACCTTCCTTCATGATGAACAATCAAAGAACCGAGAGAGTGTTGCTATAAGTTTAGGCCCGGGGGGTTATGCTGGTGGTGGTGGCGGAAGCGGTGCCGGTGGTAGTGGTGCTGGCGGTGGAAGTGGAAATGGTGGTGGTGGTGGTAGTGGTGGTGCTAATGCTGCTGGGAATGGAGCTAATTCGAAGCCCTCTAATTGGAAAACCAGGATTTGCAATAAATGGGAGATGACAGGGTATTGCCCCTTTGGCAACAAATGCCATTTTGCTCACGGTGCCACAGGTACGACCCTGTTTCCTTTCGCTGTTTTTACGATCTTCTTTTCCTTTTTCTGCGATAATTGAGAGATCGTTGTGTGCTGTATAAACTGCTTCTAGAATTGGAAATATTTTGGATTGTTGCTGTCGTTTCTCATTATGAGTGTGTTCATGTTATTTGGATATAGGATCTGTGCTGATGGCACTTGATGTTAGATTGCTTTTGTGTTTATGTATTATTCGATCTTGGATTTTATTTATTCGTGTTATGTGGTTTTTGTAGCTATAGTTCATGCTGTTCTTATTTTGAGTATGGCATAAATACTTGTGTCAATTATTGATAATTTGAGATCCAAGTGTTGTATCAAGCATATCATTAAAGTGTGTGTGGCAGCTGGAGTCATCCTTGCAATATTTTGTTCCAGCATGATTGCATGTCAGAAAATCACGCTTGTGCACAGGGAAATGCATGGTTCCTTTTACTTCTGCACAATGAAAGGCATAACAAACAACTCAAACTCTACAGCAAGAGAGAACTTTTGAGTTTTGAAGTGTGAAAATTTGGCCCTCTTTTTCGCCCTCTTTTTCCGAAGTATCTTTCATTAACTATGTGTTCCCATATTTGAGATTATTGATACTTTTTCTGTCCTTGTGTGCTTCAATATCTAAGGTTTCCTTTTACTAAAATAAATGAGAGATCAGAAAGGTATAGGTTCTTAGCTAGCAAGTTCAAAATGAAGAAAGGGTGCTGCTTTACATCTTTGTAACTCTCAGAGATACAGTGTTGTAGATGGAGTTGAAGAAAAAAAAAAAAATCTAAGATGCAACTTTTGCAATGAATAATTTATGGGCAACCTAGATTCCACCTGAGTCAGCATATTTAGGGACCATACATATTCTATTGAAATACATTCTTAGCTTCCATGTCAATCAATTTTGTTTGTGTTGCTTTCTGATTTTATACAATTTAATGACATGACATAAAAAATTGGAAGCACTTGTGAAGGTTATAATTAGAGGAATTCAATTGTGCTTTCTGAAATTTAAAGGCTTTGGTAATGTTTTCGAGAAACTCTCACTCCCTCTTTCTCTGGTTTGCCGAAATCCATTCAACTGTTGGACGGGACAATTGTACCAAAGTCCTAATATATTTAGGTATCATAGAATATGTCTTCCAATTCACGTAGTAATTTAGTATATACCACCTCTGGTTCTATGTATACAAAAATATACCTAACTCATCAGAAACGGTAAACATAGTTAAGTTAGTTAATTTTAATTAATAACGTCAGAAATTTAAGATGTATTCTAGAAACATGTATAGAATTAAATGACTCAAGTGTTTGGTTATATTCAATGATTTTACTCAGAATTCAAGAAATAAGTTTTCTGAACCAATGGGAGTTATTATTTTTGTTGATAACTCAATAAATGCATCCACACTTATGGGAAATGAGTGCATATCTCATTAATAGACTCTCCAATACACTAAGAGTATAAAAAAAAAATTAATAATAAAACATTTGGAAATGGTTCTGTGTTTCTCATAAAAAGGACAAAAAAATTGTCCTCATCTCTTGGCACATACAAGTGTGTTGTTGGCTTGAATTGATTATCTATCAGATATGTATTTAGTAGTAACTAGTAATCGATTTTCACACTCATCTTACTCTGATATTGTGATGACAGAGTTGCACAGATATGGAGGGGGGCTTATGGAAGGAGAAAGCAGAGATGCTGCTTCTGTGGTTGGCAGTGACACGAACAAAGGAGCAGCAACAAAAGCTTCTGCTGACAACGTTGTTGCTGCTGTTACTCCTGTCGCCCATTCTGATGTGTACCATATTGGAGTCCCTTCACAAAGGCCTTCCATTGTGATTCAGAGGCCAGGGCAGAGAACTCATCAGAAGTGGAAAGGTCCAGATAAAATCAGTAGGATATACGGTGATTGGATTGATGACATTGAATAGAGTTACAATCCCAGTCATGGATGGAAGAAACCACTGATGAGGGCTTATGTACCATGAAGAAAAGTGAATACGCAATGATTTTTCATTCCCATGTTATATTTTTATTAGCTAATTTCTCTTATGATCCTTAACTTGTAACGGAAAAACAGTTTAGTTGTTTCACGGATAACTGTCTTGTACGATTATGTTTGGTGGTGTATTCACCTTCCTTAATACGCTGGTTCTCTGGTGTCTGAATGTGGCAGCAGCTTCTATGTATTTGCATCAGATAGTATGGCATAGTTCTTATTTTAGATAGATCTTGTTCATTAGGATTGTTTTGCTTGCCTTGTTCAGATGTAATGAAAAACCATTTTAGAATTTTCCAGACAATAGTTCTGTTAACTGAACTCACTAAAATTTTGAGTAGTTCATACCATATTCTTACTATCTTTTTTTTTTTCTGGTGTGAGACCATTTCAGTTCCGGAAAGAAGATTAATCAAATTCCTGGTAATGTGATGTAACTGATGTTTCTCAGACAGAATTTTTCCATGCAGTGTGAGATATCCACACTGTTTTTGATTGTGTACATGTTTTGCTGAAAAATAAGTGTTTGATATAGGTGCTCACACGATGGGTAAAGAAATAATTTATAGTATTTATTCTTTAAAACATATTTCAAGCTTTCACAAAATATATAATGTTACAGGAAAATAATTCAAAATGACTTTATAGATTATCAATGTTTTCTTTACAAATTTTTATAATTTAAAGTAAAATGGTATACTTGATATCAATTTGTTTTCTCTTTTATTTCTAGCCTTTTTTTAATGTATTTAAAAGATATAAAGAGGTACTACTAATTATTTTATTATGGAAAAATGAAAAATATATATCAAATTATTCATTAAAAATAATTTTTATAGTGACAGTTAACCTAGCAATTTTTAATGTGAATTTATTGCTAGCAAAATATTCGTCGCTAGTGTTGTGAAAATCGATGGTGGGTATATTAAATCGATGGATTAGTAATTTGACTCTTTGAATTTCTTATGGATTGGTTGACCTAATTTATAAATTCAGAATATTTTTTATTGAATTTTACTAAAAGGTTTTATTTTATTAATATATATAACATAATTTAATAACTTTAATCTAAAATTTCATTTTATATTATAATGAAATATTAATAAATGAACCAATAAATAAAATTTAAGACATCATGATTCCATTATTCAATTTTTAAAACATCATTGTAATAAAATAACTAATATTCAAAATAATTTTTTAATAGCAACATAAAACCATAAACAAAAATGTAATAATAAAATTTCATAAATAAATTCAAAGGAATATATATGTTGAAAAACAGAGGAGAAAATAGGCCACTGAGTTTTTTTATTGACCCAATGAAGTCAAACCGTATTGAATTTATTTGTGGAATCAACATCAGCCTCTATATCCACTGAGTCCCAGCTGATTTGGTTTGATTTTAATAAATATATTTTTTTTTATATCAGTTACATGTATAGAAAAATAAAAAAATCTCACACGGAGGATATCTAGGACTTCTAATTCTCCTGTATTTAAGAACTCATTAAAAAAATACTGTTAAATACATTCAGCATTACAATAAGTAAAAAATTATTTCCTGAATCATATAAAATAATTATCATTTGTTTTATTTTGCTTATGTCTATAAGTAAAGAGGAAATGATGTTCGGACACTAGTCCTTTCGTCCTTCTCATAAGGACTCGCTCAAAACCAACCCTTTCCACCTTCTCTCATCACCTCTGCGTATCTTCTCCTACAAAACTAAAACCACTCATTCATTTATTCTCCATTTAGATTTTGTCCATAAAAAAAAAAAAAAAAAGAACAAAAAAAATCAAACAGCGAAAACAAAAAAATATCTGAGCCCTTACCTTACGATCGGAAAGTTCGTTTTCCAGGCCTTGCATGGTCTCCAACTTCTCTCATCCATGCAAACGACCAAGAACAGAAGGCCCGGAATAACCCACTCTCCGGCGAACTCAACCACCCTCTCCTCCTCCGGGCAATGTCTTCGCTGGAGTACGACCCGGCGCCGGTGGCGCCGCCGTACAACACCCCACCAGCGCTGATCGCCTTCACGCTGGGTGTGCTGGTGGTGTGCTTCGTGGCGTTCAGCATCGTTTACTTGTGCAAATACTGTTTCTCCAGCGTGGTCCAAACCTGGGCCTTTCAACGCACCGCTTCGGGTTCCATCATTCGTCTCACGCCCCATAGATCTCCTCCGAGAGGCCTTGACCCTTCGTTGCTGGAGGTCTTCCCCACCTTCCCCTACTCCTCCGTGAAGGAGCTCCGGAAGGATCAGAAGTACAGCTTGGAATGCGCCATCTGTTTGGTGGAGTTTGAGGATGACAGCTTGCTCCGCCTCTTGACCCTCTGCTGCCATGTCTTCCACCAGGACTGCATCGACCTCTGGCTCTGCTCTCACAAAACCTGCCCCGTTTGTCGCCGAGACCTCGACCAACCTCTCAAACCCGGCGACGTCGTCGTTTCCTCGCACAGCGGCGAGATACGCGTTGATGTCAGAGAAGAAGAAGTTCCTCAACATGTTTGTGATGGCAACCACGAACAACAACAACAACAACAACATCAACATCAACATGAACAACACGAACAACATGAACCTGAACGTGGTCGTGGACTGGAACATGACGAGGTGGTCGATGAACACGAGGAACAGATGTTTGTACGGTCGCATTCCACGGGGCACTCCATAGTTATGATTAGAGGGGAGGGGGTTGATGAGGGAAAGGACTATGATGACAAGTACACGTTGAGATTGCCGGAGCATGTTTTGAGAGTGAACGGCAAGCATAATTCTTCGAGGAGCTGTGCGAGTTTTAAGGATATGACCAAGCTTGATGCTCCTCCTGTACCTTGCAGTAATTGTGGGTTTGTTCAACCCCCATCACCCTGTTGCTCCTCCTCCCCAACTCATACTCAGAGATCTTGAACACTGCATCTTAAAATTTAGAGTTTTCTCTTCTGTTTGCTGCATATGTAATCTGAGATAGAATGCGATAGTTTGAGGTAAATGGTTTGTTGTAGAGTAGATATAGGTACATTGTGCATTATGGTAAGCCATATATTTATTGAGTTGGAAGGTTTTCATGTGTTTCTGCTCTATCTTTGACCAAAACTAGGATGTCTGGTTTTTGCAAAGTTGGGAGCCATTTCAGTGAAATAACTTTTTAACTTCCTCCATGGATATGAAGGGAAACCATACTGTTGTTTGTTTCACACTATACCTTGTGAAAGTCTCGTCATGGGTTCTTAGAATCTGTTAAAATCTGTTAATCTGTTTTAAAACAGTTTTTTTGTTTTTCTATTCTACAGTTACTTCTTTTTATCTTCTCTGTATATAAGGAACTTCGTTCCTCTAAAACGATATCGATCTGTATCCGTCTTTCACTTACACCGGTAATAAGAGATCTTTTTCTATGCTTTTGCTCTTTCTGATCACCATTCTGCTATCACGTTCTTCTACCAAGTACCTTGCTGGTTTTCTTCCCTCTACGTTTCAGCTATGAGGAACCATGCAGTCTAATATGGTATCAGAGCTCTTCGATTGAAGAGCTCTGCTGCGCCCGGTTTGCTTACTCTGATTCTTTCATCTGTCTTGCTGTTCTTTCCTTTTTTTTCTTTCACGATTTTATCTTCCTTCTTTCATCACTATGACTAAAGAAGAGATTTCTGAAAAAATGTCTATCACCAGTGAAAGTCATCTTTACCTACATCCTGGAGAAAGTCCAGCGGTTGCTCTTGTGTTGCCAGTATTAGATCCTGGAAATTACCATTCATGGAGCTGGTCTATGTTAACAGCTTTGAGTGCCAAGAACAAACTACAGTTCATAAACGGGGTCGCTACAGAACCAGAAAAAGGTGATCCTTCACATAATGCCTGGATAAGATGCAATAATATGGTAGTTTCTTGGCTTGTGCACTCTGTTTCACCTCAAATTAGGCAATCTATTCTGTGGATTGAGAATGCTGAAGAAATATGGAAAGATCTCAAGGTTCGGTTCTTTCAAGATGATCTACTCCGCATTTCGACCTTTAATCAGACGCGTCACAGTTAAAACAAGGGGACCAAACTGTTAGTGATTATTTCACAAAATTAAGGGTCATCTGGGATGAACTTGAGAACTTTCGTCCGGATCCCATTTGTAGCTGCAAAGACCTTTGCAAGGTTTCAAAATTAGTCATCCAGAGGAAATCTGAGGATCGTGCGATGCAGTTTCTGAGAGGCTTGAATGAGCAGTACGGTAATATCAAATCTCACGTTCTATTAATGGATCCTTTACCTCCTATTTCGAAAATTTTTTCCTATGTGATGTAGCAAGAAAGACAATTGCTCGGGAATCATATGATTGGTAATCAAGAGAATAAAATTGTGGCCGCTGCAAATAATTCAGCAACCACATGCTCCTTTTGCGGGAAAAGCGGTCATGTTGAATCCGTTTGTTACAAAAAGAATGGCTTTCCTAATAATAAAGGGGGAAAGCGTGTCTGCACCCATTGTGGTAAAAATGGCCACATTGTGGATGTTTGTTATAGGAAGCATGGATTCCCACCTACCGGTCATAAAACCTTCACTACTAAAGCCAAATCCAACGAACCCAAGAATGATGAAGATGACCAGGAGGTGAAATTTACTCAACAACAGTATCAAGCTTTGATGGCTTTAATCAAACCTGAGGGTGATTCTGACAACACCACTCATAAACAAAGTCACGTTGGTAGCATCTCCTCTAACACTGTTGAGTGATAATGTTAATTTTTAACATTATCCAAGCTATATTTCATTAGCAAAATCATCTCTTCTAAAGCTTTTAACCTACTTAATCCTCAATTTTACCTTACTTTTGTAAATAAATACATTTTGGGTTACATTTATCTAAATATACCACTAATCCCCATTTTTTGTGTCCTTTTTGTAGATGGGAAGCTTT
>Ga0214542_1005687_pt1 | contig 23479 bp, 11 predicted proteins | sample CNSS1metaG_FD_160096 | JGI IMG/M metagenome (GOLD analysis project Ga0214542, IMG submission 160096) | Root nodule microbial communities from cowpea collected in UCLA plant growth center, Los Angeles, California, USA - CNSS1 | ecosystem: Host-associated > Plants > Roots > Nodule | place: USA...
ATATATAATATTAAAAAGAAAAAGAAGGAAAAATTGTTGTAAGTGCATTATTCTCTACTTTTTATTTCTTCAATTTTTTTTTCTCTCCATCATTGTTCTTTACTATTGTTCCATCTTTTTTCTATATCATCTCTCTTTATTTACTATGTTTATTTTCTTTGTCTTTTTTTCTTTTTCTTTTAACTTTTTTCTACCTGATATTTAATACTATAACTTATATATTCTTTTTTGAAGTTTGACCATAAAAAGTTAAAGGGATAATGACATTATTTGATTTTTTTTATATATAATCTTCATGCTTATTCATTCATAATTATGTTATATAATTTATCTTCAGTTGTCTATTAATTTTTTTATTGATTTTATATTTATATTAGTTGACTTATATATAATTATGAATCGGTCCTTTTTATTAAATTTATATTTGTATAATTTAATTTATGTATTAGTGTTTTTTATTTACTTTATTTATATCAATTAAATTATTTTTTATTTTGCATCTGGTACTTTATTATATTTTTAATTATGTTATTTAATTCATTTACCGATAATCTTATTAAATTTATAATTATGTTACTTTATTTATTTGTGATTTATTGATCCATACCTAATAATTTATTTAAAATTATTAAAAAAAAATCACTTGTTACTAAAATTTGTCGAGATGTCATGGAGAAGACAACATTTTGGTGAGAAGCACAACGAAGAGGATCAACAACTTCGTTTGGATTCCATACATGAATAGAAGAAAGAAAAGCTTGAATACAAGAGGAAATAGCAAAACAAATTGTAGCACAACCGTACAATATGTGATTAAAGGAATAAGTCTTTCACAAATATGACATTATGAGGCGTAAACTTCGAAAAGCAAGAAGAGACAAATTTGGAAGAAATTTATCACCTAAAAGGGATCCTTACCGCATAAATGATGTACTCTATAATGGAACACACAAGCTTGAAGATTTTGGTGGCAACCTAATATGGTGGACATGAAATGTCATGAATTTAAAGATGTACTACAAGGATGTTACATTTGAGGATATGTGTACTCTTTTTCTTTAGCTAGATTTTATCCCTAAGTTGAGTTTTGATAGGCAATGTTTTAACAAGACAAATTAAACATTAATATTAATAAAATTCCTTTTTTTAGATATTGTTATATTATGTATTTTGCAATCACTCAATAGACATAAGTGTCAAAAAATGTGATTAAACGTGGAAAAATTCGAACATGACCTTGAAATATTTGACTACTTGGTAAATCCAAGCATGAGCATTAAAAAATGTGACAAACTCGAAAAAATCTTATTATAAACTAAGTTTCCTAAAATGCGACTATATAAGAGTTTAAAAACGTGGCTAACTTGGAAAAAAAGAGTATAAATTAAACATAAAAAATTGTGACGATAAATGTCTGAACATTGTAAACTCAAGTACAACTCGATCGTAAGCTGAAAATAAAGTGCAAACTCGTTCATTTAATAATCTTATTATATTTTATTGGGTCCAAAAAGGTCTAAAATGCTAATGATCTTATTACGAGATCCATAAAATATATTAACTACCCTAAAATAAGGGAAATATAATATATAAGAGATATATTAATTTATACTTAATAAAAAGATATAATTCATTTACAATATAACAAAACCCAATAATAATATTTATATGTTATTTTTATGGCTAAAAAAGCTATAAATATTAGTCACCATAAGAACTATAATCATCTTAGATTATTACTCGCATATATTCACTTAAAAATTTATTACTAACTTGAGATCAAATAATTTTTTTAGATAAATTTTCTCTACTTAATTATTTAAAAATTTATTACTAACTTGAGATCAAATAATTTTTTTAGATGAATTTTCTCTACTTAATTATTTAAAGTTCGATCACATGTCAACATTTCGATCAATCCACCTCAGAGATTGTTTGACGAAATCTGATAAGAATATATTAGTAATGTTAAGAAGGCTTAGAAATGATATCATGTTATCTTGAATGAATTATATTTGTATGTACCTATTTGTAATTCCATTTTGAGTCAGGTTGCATATCTTGAGTGGTGCATGTAATCTTGCGGAAAGCATGGTGGCTCTTGGCCTTAAACTTCTTTGCAAACTTATACATTGTTCTATAGCTGTTGTACAGGTCAACACATGATATGAGTTTTTCTCTGGTCTTATGGTAGTTACATACTACATGCTCATGCATTTTTGCTACAACGATGATTAAAATGTGCATAAGCAAAATCTTGATGATAGAGATAGAAAAAGGGGATTCATGCAAGTCAAACTTCAAGCAAGAGGCAGATCAAGCGGTCACACTAAGAAATGTGTTTCTAGAGCAATGGTGAATTACTAGGAGGAAATAAAGTTAATTTCTATTAACTCTATAATATTTTATTTGGAATTAATACCCTATTTTTTTTCATTTTATTTTATGGTTAGTGTATGTAACTAAGTTCTACCTCAATTATGTTATAGCTCCTCTTATACACTCTAACTTATTTCTTTCTTTTATTTACACTAATTTTGCATGATCAACCTTCATTTATATATATATATATATATATATATATATATATATATATATATATAAATAGATATATATATATATATATATATATATATATATAAAACAAAATCTATTTAAAATTATTCTCTCTATTATATTCCCAAATCTATTATATTCCCAAATGAATAAATAAGGATAGAAAAGAAATATCAATATTTATAAACAAAAGTGGTAGGATAATAAGTATTAAAATAATAGATTGGGAGTAAATCCTAATATGTGTTAAGGATTTTAGGTGAAAACACAACTTTAAAACCTTTCATAATTTTTTCTTATGATTTAATTCAATATTTTCCAAATTAAAATAGCTTCAAAAATAAATTACTTTTTATAGTATTCACATATTTATATATCTTTATATATCGAATACAATTTAAACTTTAAGATTCATCATTAATGTTGTCTAAGATACATCTTATTTTATGTGCATATTTTGTACATCGATGGTTATGATAATAACAAAAGTATAAAAAAAAATGTTATAAAATTCATTTCAAAGACAAATAATGTAAAGTGTGTGATGAATTTCAAAGATAAATTTATGAAAATTGTGCAATTTTATATTAAATGTATGAAATGCATAATTTACTTTTTAAATTATGAGTATGGTTCTTGATTTTCAAGTCGCTCTCCACAATATATTTTAGTTTCAATATTTTCATCTGCCTAAAGTTGTGCTATAACCTGACTTTATTATATATTTTTTGTTTTTTACTTTTTCTTTAAAATTGTGTTAATACTTGTTAACATGTTTTCACACTGTTTGTTTGTTTGTTTTAAGTATAATAATATTTTGATCTAATTTTTTAACTCACTTTAATTTATTATTTTAATCATTCTTTAATTTTTTGTTTTAATTTTTTCAATAGTGTAATATGACAATTGAAAGATGATTAAAATGATGGGTTAAAAATGAATAAAAAAAGTTGGACGAAAATATCTTTATTCTTTTTAAACATTACTTAAATTCATTGTTATAAAAGTATTTTGAGATGATGGATATTAAGTACAAGATAGAATCTTTTGAAAGTGAGTCATGAGTTTGCGAAGTGAGAGTCTCTTACTCTCTATTCCAACTATGTTTAGGCTGAAGTCGGTTTCTTCCATCACAGTTGGTGGAGAGAGTATAGAAAAAATTCATTGCATTCAACTCTTCTTTTCAAAAGTACCAACTACAATATCCTTGAGCAGTGATGAAAAGAAAATCACTGAAAATTCACTGTTATTCCGAGGAAGGAAAAAATAAATAAAAATATTATAAATAATTAAAATGGAGCTTTTATTACTAATTGAAAATCAATATAATGCTTTAGACTTAATTATATTTTTAATTTTTTTATAAGCTTTAAAATTTTCAAGTATTTAATAAATTTTTATGATTGATACTTAATAAATTTATATTTTTTAATTGAATTTTTGTTATTAAATTTTTAGTTAGCAGAATAATGTGATTATTAATTTCATATCATTAAAATTTTGTAAGATTGAAGATTTCTAAATTTATAGTTAGTTAAATAATAATTAAATATAAGTCACGGTCAATTAAATGTGATTTCCTTTCTTCCTTTTGGTCAATCAGAAAGAACTCAATCATGTGGTGTTATTTGATTGTTAATTGTTGGGTCAAGTAGTGCATTTGTTATCAGAGGTTGATTTTCAAGTACTAAGTTAACACACTAATAAGCATATAATTGCCTTTATTTTTTACCCAACACAAGTTTTGGTCCGTGATTAAAGAAAAAATAATAAAAGCATGATTTTATATACATAAGAAAAAGAAAATCAAACATAACCCAAAACATGTTTACTAACACAATATTGAGAAAATTGAAAAAAAAAATGAAAATGTAATAAAATTGTGTTTCATAACATCATTTTAGTTGAGATGAACAAAATTAAATTTAAATCATAATTTGAAATACAACTTTATTTTTATTTTAAATTTGGGTTTCTGAACATTTACATATTCATAATTTTTTAAAAATCTGACAATAAGTTTTTTTTAACCAATAAGTTTGCCGAATTATAAACCTATAAGTTCGTTTAACTTCAACTACAATACTACCACTACGTTATTTCAGTGGATGAAAATTTTATATATTAGTAAACCAAATTATAATTCCTTTTTTCAAGAACTAACTCTCTATTGACTGATAAAATAAAAGTCTAAAAATATATTTAAGTTTTTTTTTTTACGTGGATAAATTATTTTCTCAAGTCCATTATTTTAATTTCTTTTACATCATTTAAATTTACGAATCACTCAACATTAATGCCACATAATAACGAATGACCCACTCGGTTACTACATAATATTGTCAAAAACATTTTTTACATACTCATCCAATAAGCCTTATTTCACCCAACGAGTGAGACCACCATGACTTCTATGACTTTCTAAAACATATACATATCTTCGTTCGACGACCAGATTCTTAAAAAGATAACAAATAAAGTTCAGAGAAAAAGTTTTAGAAAAATTCAATTTTGTATAAAATAAAAATCTACGTATAATTCAATATTTTAATAATAAAATATTTGAATATCATTTATAATATATATATATATAATTAATAAAAAAAATCATTGTTTTACAACAAATTAAAACTATTCATAAAAATACTAACATTTAAATAAATGAATATATTAATCAAATATTAACAACTATTAAAACGATATAAATTATAGTTAGTTATATTATAAAACATTCGGTTCGGTGTTGTTGTTTAGTAATGTAGAAGAAATACATCTAGAAAGAGTTTTTTCTTCTTTTTTTTCTTTTTGTACATATTGATAATATTAATAAATAGAATAAATTCATTTGCAACATTTATTTTAGCATAAGATAATTGATAATTTCAGTAATGCTAATTAAGGGTGGTTAAAGGATTCAAATGGTGAAATTTAATCTATAATAATTCAAATTTATACTGCTACTTAATTTTGTGATCAGACAAGGCATTTTAAGAGGGTAATAAGTTGTTTTGAAAAAAATTAAATGGTTTATGACATAGTATGTTGTTTGGGTAAAGAATTTTGAAAGACAGTAATTGTTGAAACTCATTATAGTAATTGAATTATTATTGGTTGGATTACGATTTGAAATAAATTTTGTTGAAATCCAAATACATATATTTTATATTTTAAATTCAATGTACTTAATACAAACTCTGTCCATGCATACAGGTCCAGTTTTTCCACAGGAGGTTAGGTTAAGGTTACTAGGCATTTTTGTAACGGTAATATTCATGATTTAGGAGAAAAAGAGAAAGAAAATTTTGTATCACCTTTTTGTTACCTACTAAAACATAAATGAATTTTGTTCAGATCCAAATACATATATTTTAGTTGGAGTGCTTTGTCACGGCTTTTACCTATAAACAAAACATTAATTCTCGCTAAAACAAAAATGATCTTGTTCAAATCTTGTTCAAATCTAAATACATATATTTTAGATGGAATGATGGAAGAAGGAAGGGAGTTTTGCCTTTATGTTTCGTCACCATTTTATTCTTAAAAAGTATTTTAAAAAATAAAAAAATTAAAATTATCCCATGTCTCAACTCCTAAACAATATAAAATTATTGGACATGATAAAAATAATATTTAATCTAACTTAAATTAAAATAAAAAACAATCCAAATATAATTTATCTAATTAAAATAATTTCCATTATAATTCTAATCTATTTTATTGAATTCACATAGTAGATTTTTAAAATATAATTCATCATCACCATCCTGCTAACTTGACTGTGACTTTTATTACAAATCATATAATTTTCTTACATGATAATATAAATTAATTCCACTTTCATATAAAACATTGTTTACTGACTTAGCCGATCTTGAATTCAACACTTATTATTAGATAAAAATTATTAAGCAAATTATATAATATATATATATATAATATTTTCTTTTAATTTTATGAAATGATATTTTATAAGTGATAGTGATTTAAAAATAGCCAGATTCAGTTGTTTTTAATAATAAAAGGATCTAGTATGAATAAAATTATTATAAAAAAAATCATTATGTTCAAATACACAATCCATCTAGAAACCACTTTACTAAAGTTCTCTAACTTTTCTATATGAGTTTTTTTTCTCTGATAATTTGATTGAAGAAGAACCGAGACCGTAGGAGTTATCCTCGCGGCAAGCTCTTCAATTTGGACCGATCAGTTTCTCCGTTCGCGTAAGTTAAGTTTCAACCCTCTTTTGGTATAATTCTGTTTTATGTTGCATGTGATATGTCTTGATCGTTCTTGTATGTTTCTATGTGTGGATAGAACATCTTGTGGAGTTAGAGGTATTTGGCTTTTATATAGTTGTTTAAGCATGATAACATGTAAAAGAAGCTAATTATATTATTTTTAAGTTATAAATATGTCTGAATTATAAATTGTATGATTGTACTGTGATTTGTTGTAGTATATGAGTTGTGGAGGGATATGTGATGTGTGAAACCATGGAATTTAGGTTTAATTATGCTTGTTTAGAAATGCTTGATGTTTCTTAATGCACGTGAGATCAATTGATATTGATAGTTGTGATAAATTTGTGTTTGATATGTGCATGACATTTGTAAAGGTTCTTGGGGATGTTTAGAACTAATTTGGGAATGCAAGATTATGCATAATCATATTCTACAAAATTATGCAAAGTTGTTGGGTGAGCAATTGTTCCTTGGGCGAATTCTAAGTTAAGTGTTCACTGACTTGGGAGTCCCTAGGTGAGCATTTACTCACTGTGTGAATTCTAAGTAAATGGTTGTTATGATCGAGCGCTTACCACTAGGCCAAAAATTATAGTTAATAGTCAGTGCGCGACTCTTTTTACTTAATAGTGTAACAACCAAAGCGTCACGATTCGATTGTAACCTGGCCACTTAGCCCCTGTCACAAGACAATTGATGCCACCTGCAACAATCTTCCCCTCAACAATTGTCCTACTAGGAATCCCACTCTTGGATTGTGACTTGGTCCACCTGGGCTTCGCCACGTGATAATTGTGCAACCCACAACAATCTCCCCCTTAACAATTGTGCACTAGGAATCGAACTCATGACCTTGGCTTTGATACCAATATTGGGAAAAACCCCCGAAAATCACTTTATTAATAGATAAATAAAATAAACACAAGAAAACACATAAATAACTCTTCCATGTCCTTTGACCCGAGTATCCACACTCTCAAAAATAATAATTCTACTCAAACTTCACAACGCTCGTATTACAAGAGTATAAGAAATAAGAAAAGTCAAATACAAGCTAGAAGTGTCTTTTTGACTTGGGGTAAGGAACGTCATGGACTTAGAGCCTATTATATAGTCACTAACACCCACCCCCTTGGTTATCCTAGGCGGTGTGAAACTTTTCAAAACATGTTATTTTTATCAGTCCAACATGGGTTCACTAACTTAGGAGTTGTTGGGCAAGCACTTACTCGCTGGGAGAATTATTAATGGATGTTTCCCTTGGAATTCTAATGATATACTCGTTGGGCGAGCAATCTAGTCGTTGGTCGAAAGTGCCTTTTTGCCCAACGAGAAGATGAATGGGTGTATGTTTTCTATATCTGAATATTAATGGTATTTGAATCACACACACACACATCTGTAAGCATAGAATGTGATGTGATTTATAGAATTTCAAGGAGGAATTATGTGTTGAGGTAATTAGTGTATACATTGGCATAATGATTCAATATAGTACTATCCTTTCTATAATAATTATTCTACTTACACTTAAGTAGAGTAGAGTAGGTTATGTCATGAAGAGATTAAGTAGGTCATAGTCATTGAATTTGGTAAAGTCCTATATGCGAAGGAGATTTACCTTGTAAGTGGTTGGATGATAACCCCTTAAGACCAAACTCCATAGAGTTTGGGAACCATTGCAGGTGCAAACCACTAGTGAGTCAGACGTCAAGTGCATGTATCCAGATAATTGAGTTTAGTGTCAACTACTTGTGTTATTATAGATCATATATATGTTTTATACCATGTTTGTAAGTATTTGGCATGATTTAAACATATATGTGTGAATATATCTTTTGCACATTATCTTACCATTCTTTTGTGTTTCTGTCTTGTGTTGTTTTGTGATAATCACTTATTCGTTGGGAGCAAACGTGATTGTAGTTTGTGAGGTATCTCTGGAATAAGGATGTCAAAAAAATTTTGTACCTGTAGGTATCTACGGATAAAACCCATAACGGTTGAGAAACAGATATTAAAAATGGATACCTGCTACCTACGGGTATGAGTATTTTTGATACCCGCATGTTAACGGGACGAATACGAGTGTTATAGTATCCGTACCCGTGGATACCCGTACCTGTGGATACTCGTACCCGCTAAACTTTAATTCACAAAAATACCCTCATATATATATATATATATTAATAAAAAATATTTTGACCTAATTTTTTCTAAGTTGCACATCTTGTCTTTTGTCTTTATTTTTCTAGCTTTAAGTATTGGTACGTTGTCTTCTTCCAAATACGTTGACATTCTTCTTTATTTTTTCTTTGAAATTGGGCATATACATCAAACCCTATATAGACAATGACGTTTATGGTATCAAATGACGGAGTTAAAAAAAATAAGAATACTTGGCACGTGGCACTTGAGGTTTATTAACTTTTAAGAATTGAATTTTATTAACGTCTAAGAATTGAAAAATATGGTTCCATATGAGTTTTCTTATTTAATTGATTTTTTGGTTTATTATTTTAATGTTTCATGAGTTTCGTATGAATTGAAAATTACTATCATATGACTTCTATCATCTTAATAGCATTTTTGTTTATTATTTTATTATTTCATGAGTTTCGTATGCATCGAAAACCACTAACGTATGAATTTTATTATTTTAATAGCAGGGACACAATTTTGGTTTGTCAAGATTAATCATTGGTATAATTTATGTATTATAATTTTTTTTACAACCTCTTTGATAGATTTTTTTATAGTATAGAAACATTAAAAAGTCATTGATTTTATGCATTTGTAATATTCTAAATTAATGATATCTACGAATTTATATAAATTATCTAAATATGTATTGGTTTGTTGTATAACATGTCTACTGAAAAAATTTATACTCCCAATGAAGGTGAATAACAAGTGAAAAATACCTGTAATGTTGGTCAATCAAATGTAGGGGAATCAAATAATGTTCCTATGAATGAAGGTGATGAAATTAATACTTTTTTAAAATTTCATGCAAACATAACCTACAATATAAATTGTTAGTAACTTTTTATTTGTTTATTTTTCAGGAATCAATCGGAGAAAGTGAGCTTGTTGATCCAAACACTAATTAAAGAATTTCTATTATGTTGAAGGTCATTTTATATTTACTTTTATAATTATTTGGACTTGTATGAACCTGAGTTTATTTGAACTTTTATTTAAAATCTATGACAGTGATGTATTTTATTTTATTTTATTTGAATTTATGATTAAATATTATTTTTTAAATAATTTTGTAAAAATATGCGAGTACCCACATAACAGATACCCGATTAATATAGGTACGTGTACACAACAAATATTGATCTTACGGGTAGGGTATGAAGGAGCTACTACCCGTATCCTACCTGCCCTGTAACATCCCTACTCTGGAACGAGGAACCATATGTTAGGGTGAAGGAATGTTAGTTTATGTACATATCTTATTAGTTTAGTTGAAGTGTACAAATAATATGTTTTATAGTCCTATCTCTTATAAAATTGTATTAATATGTTCTATACACAGGAATTATCTATTTTGAACACTAGGATTAAAAATTCTATTTTATTAGTTTTAAGCTGTTAAAATTGGAGTGTTACAATTTTTGTTAATTTTTTGACAAACATAAAATTTAAAATATTTTTACCATAAATTTAATGTCTAAATTATTTCGATTTGATAAATTATGCCTATAGTATAAAGTTATATGTTTAAATTATTCTTTAATATCAATTTAAAAAAATAATTTATTATTTTTAGGTACAAGAAAAAAGATTGTGCATGCTTTCACATATAATAATAATTATTCAACCAGATAAGATAACGCTTGGATTTTATATCATTTTCAAGAAAATGACCCGAAATTATTATACAAAATAATACAACAGGTATTATAAAACTTGTTCTATGTTTTGCTGGAACAAATAGGATTCTCTTATTTTTTATTTACTTTATTTAATTTAATATATAATTTTGTTAAAATATATGTTTTTAACCCGTATTCTTGGTCGGATTTCGTTGAAAGATCACGTGATAAATAATCTGACCCATGATGTAAACCAATTATGTCATGTCATTCCTCAAAACAACAAAATTTAATGTCAACATTTACAAATGCGTATTAAAATCAACTCAGCTTAAACAAAATTGTTCTAGAAAACTAAAATAATTTATTATATGAAAACTCAAATTTTTTTATATTTCTGGTTAGATATAATAAAAAAGAAATATGTAATTAGCACGGTATAAAAAAGAAAATGAAAAGAAAAGTGGGTGAGTGTTGATCTGATTGATTTATCAGGTATAAATAATTCAGTGATCTCTTCACTGTATTTTTAATTGATAAATTTATCACTATTTTCCTGCTCTGCGTCTCATGAAACCCCACCCCTCTTGTGTGGGTAGGTGCTTTCTCTGTTCTTCTGTTCTCTTCACTGTCTTCTTCCCTTCTCAGCTTCCCCTAACCCTTCTTATTCAAACTTCTCACCACCTTCTAGATTCTTCCGCCGATCCTTCTCCATCATAACCGTTATCTCCGGCTACCACTCACTACCTTCCTCCGCCACTTATCTAGGTCAGGTCACTCTTTCTCTCTTTCTCTATCTCTTCGTAGTTTGTATCGCTTCTGTATTTATTCGCACAGCCACGCTCGCTCTCAGATTCTGGCAGGGGTGTTTATGCACGCGAATCGGATTTGTATGAACTCAATCGATGGGGCACAAAAAGCGAAACCCTGCGCCGCGCACGAAACAATCCGCGGCGGCTTCTCCGGCGGTTCAATCCGGCGTCGGCGGAGCCGCCAACGGTGCCACCTCGCCGGACGCTGATGCTAGCAATGTTTCCGATCACAAACCACATAACCCTAGCAAGATCGAATTGGCTCCGCCCCCATCCGAGGGTTCTGAGTACTCCACAATCAAGCTCGAATGCGAGCGTGCTCTCACCACGCTCCGCCGCGGGAACCACAACAAGGCAATGAAGCTGTTGCGGGAGATTTGCGCCAGAGAGGAGGGTTCGCCTCACTCTGCGTTCGTCCACCGAGTTCACAGTCTCATGTGTTTCAAAACGGCAACGGTTATCACCGACCCGAGTTCGAAGCAGCGGCATTTGAAGAACGCGCTCGAGTCAGCGCGCCGAGCGGTGGAGCTTATGCCGAATTCTGTTGAGTACGCGCATTTCCGTGCCACGGTGATGTTGGAGGCGGCAACTGAAGGTAAAGATTACGAAGATGTGGTGCATGAGTGCGAGAGGGGGCTAGCCATCGAGAACCCCAGTGATCCTGCCAAGGAGACGTTGCAGGATGAAAGCGAGCAGAAAGCATCATCTACTGAGGAGCGTATTGCGCATGTGCAGAATGAGTTGAGACAGCTTATTCAGAAGTCAAATATAGCTTCCTTGTCGTCTTGGATGAAGAATTTGAGTAACGGGGAGGAGAGATTTCGGTTGATTCCGATAAGGAGGACTCCGGAGGACCCGATGGAGGTGAGGCTGGTTCAAACTAGAAGGCCTAATGAAATCAAGAAGGTGACCAAGACGCCCGAGGAAAGACGGAAGGAAATTGAAGTGCGAGTGGCTGCTGCCAGGCTTTTGCAGCAGAAGTCAGAGGCACCACAATCTCCGAATGAAGGAGATAGGGATGACAGACCATTGGATTCATCTGCAGGATCTGGTCAGAGGATTGGTGATAGGAGAAGGCATGGGAATGTGAAAAAGAGTGGCTTTACAGCGGAAAAGATGAAATGGGTACACTCCTATTGGAATTCGGTTACCATGGATAGGAAGAAGGACTTTCTTAGGGTTAAAATTTGTGATCTTAAGTCGCACTATGGGTCTTCGAAGGATACTTTGCCGAATGATATCTTGTCAGAGGCTCTGTCTTATGCTGAGGTCAATAAAAATTGGAAATTCTGGCCTTGCTGCAACTGTGAAGAGAAACATTCCAACCCGGATTCTCACAGGCATCATGTTGTGCAGGAGCATATGGGGAGTCTGTCGCCACAGATGCAGAGACTTCTGCCCCAAAATGTGGATAGTGAATGGATAGAGATGATTCTTAATTGTTCTTGGAAGCCTCTGGATGTCTTAGCTGCAGTTAGAATGCTTGATAATAAAGCAAGGTTCAAAAGTCCATCACTTCCTGAGGATTTGTACTTGGATCATCATACTCTGGACTATAATGTTTGTTTTAAAGAAGCAAGCAGCTCTTACATTGAGAAGGAAAGTTCAGGCGACACTCTTCGTAATTGTTTGGAAGAATGCAATAACCATTGTAAAATTATAGAAAATGATGTAAGAGAAGGTGTTGAAGACCAACTATCTGGGGTTGATCGCATTATTGATTGTTGGCCAGTATCTGATGATCCTGAGCGTGCAAAACTTCTGGGGAAAATTCATGCCATGTTTGAGACTCTTATTAGGCATAAATGTCTTGCTGCTAGTCATCTGAACAAGGTCATACAATTTACCATGGGTGAGATACAGGGTCTCGCTGCTGGTTCTCAACTTCTAAATCATGGCGTGGACCAAACACCAATGTGCATATGCTTTCTAGGACCTTCACAGCTTAAGACAATTTTCCAATTTCTGCAGGAAATATCTCACGCGTGTGGGTTGGCCAGAAATGCTGATAAAGGTAGTAGTCCCACAAATGATTCGCTGAATATCAGTCAGGGTCCCGAGATTAAAGACAAGATTGTACTCGATGGAGATGCATCACGACTCCTACTGGATGAGTGTTTACTGCAATCACAAGTCACTGCTGGTACAAATCAGGGGTCTGTCTTGGATGATGTGACCACCCCAAGGTCTCCAGATGGAATTTCATGCTATAACAATGCTTTACTATCCTGGATATTTTCAAGTTCCGCCATTGGGGATCAAGTGACATCATGGCTGCGGATCAGAGAAGATAAAATAAATAAAGGAAAGGAAATTGTCCAGATGCTTGAGAAAGAGTTTTATCACCTACAGGGCCTATGTGAGAAAAAGGGTGAGCGTTTAAGTTATGAGGAAGCACTGCAAACAGTAGAGGATCTATGTCTTGAAGAAGGTAAGAAGAGGGAAACTGTTGGGGAATTTGTTCAGCGAAGTTATGAATCTGTCTTAAGAAAACGAAGAGAAGAGCTCATTGAGAGTGAGAATGATATGATGTATGTCAGCAATAGGTTTGAGTTGGATGCTATATCAAATGTTTTGCAAGAAGCAGAAGCAAGGAATGTTAATCAATTTGGTTACGAGGAAACTTATGCTGGTGTGACTTCTCAATTATGTGACTTGGAATCTGGTGAAGAAGATGAATGGAGAATGAAGGACTACTTGCATCAAATGGATGGCTGCATAGAAAATGCTATTCAGAAACTGAAGGAGCATTTATCTATAGAGGTCAGTTTGTATGTTTCACATGTCTACAGAGATAACAGCAAGGATATCCTTCTTTGCTTTTATGTTCTAACCTTCCTTTTTCACCGTGTAGCTTAGCAAAATTGATGCCCGAATAATTAGAAGTGTCACAGAGATGCAGCAATTGGAATTCAAGCTTGGGCCTATTTCCGCTAATGATTATCGAGCAATATTAGTGCCTCTAGTGAAGTCGTACCTAAGGGTTTGTATTGAAACTGGTGAAGCGTGTGCTGTTGTTTTACCTTTCTCTTAAGTAATTGTTCCTTTGTTTTGATATTTTAGGCACTTTTGGAAGATTTGGCTGAGAAGGATGCAAGAGAGAAGTCTGATGCTGCAAGTGAAGCATTTTTGGCTGAACTTGCTCTAGATTCCAAAAAGACTGTTAAAGGCGGAAGTGAGAACACCAAACATGTCGAGAAAACAAAAGATAGGAAGAAGAATAAAGATCACAGAAAAGCAAGAGATTTGAAGGTGCTCGTCATGGATGTTTAATATGTCTATATATGGAGGTCATTGACTAATTGTCTTTGACAACTGACCAAACTTTCTTTCTCTTACAGGCCTCCGGTGATCATGTGCAGTTCTCAGTGGGATCTACAATTCCTGAGTCAGTATATATTTCCTTCTTTTTTCTTGATTTTTTATTGTGCTATCTTCTAAAATCACTGTCTGTCTTATAATTGTTTTTGATGTGTTTCTGTTACAGTTCCAATCTAGTTGCACCTGAAAGTGACTTCCTAGATCATGAGGCTGTTTCTATGAATGACGATGACTTAGAACAACTCGAAGAGGAATTTAGACGTAAAATTGAGCTAGAAGAGGAGGAAAAGAAGCTTGAAGAAACTTTGGAATTCCAGCGAAGGATAGAAAATGAAGCCAAACAGAGGCATCTTGCAGAGCAACAAAAAAGGTCATCTGGGTTTTACTTAGAAGTGGAAGAAGATCTTCAAGATTTTCAGACAAAGGCAGTTACGGATTCGCTAGATTCATACAAACATGTAAGAGAAACTATGCAAATAGGAATCTCTCTTTTTAGTTTCTCCTGTTCATGTAGGGAGACAGAATTTGCTATGGTCATTAATCTTGCTGTTACTTGGTTTTTACTTGGTTTGCACGGTTACCAAGAGTAATTATACAACTTTGCAAACAAACAAACGAAAGGAAATAATACTTTGTAAATGAGAATTTGTTATTAAAGTAATATACCTTTGAACTTATGCATATTTTTCAGGACCAGTTGGCACAGGATAATGGATCCCGAAGTAGTCTGGATGGTGTGCTTATGCCCACAACAAACGGTTCCATTTATTTGCATCAGTCAAAAGTTAAACAATGTTGGTGATTTGGATGTCCTAAAATGTGAAGTTTATTTATTTATTTTTTCACTTGAGGTTCTTCGCATTTATTTGTTTCATTTTTGCAGCAGATTTGCCTAATGGAGTTATTCGAGAGAATGGTCTACCTGTGGCTGATCGGCGCACTGGAAAAAAACATAAACGGAGGAATTCCTCCAGGCCAGTCGATGGAAAGATTGAATCTTTTTCATCAGAAAAAGAGAATACTGAGGATACACATCCTGAGTCTCACTTGAGAGAGAGATTGAAATTTAATAACAGTCAAGACAATAATAATGGTTAGTTAAGTTTGCCCAACTACTCTTTATGTTACGCTGCTGCATAAATGCCAAATTGGGGTCTTATTATCATATTTGATTCAATTCTTTTCAAAAGCAGTATTCACTCAGAATGAACTGTTACTACTTTGTGGCACTGTATGGCTTACAAAACGTACATTGTTTAGACAATTTGATTGCAGTGGTAGAACTGTGGGTTCAATATCTTGATATAGACCTCTTATTTTACTTTTTGCACCACGAAGTATCCTAGTCCTTTTACATGTCTGTAAGTCAGTTGTTGGGTGCTTGTTTAGTCATATTTTTTAACCGAGTCCATTTATCTGTCATTCTGTCATCATTCTCTTCGTTACATGGCTTTCTCTTTGAAGACATTACAACTTAATTAGCAGTAATGTTATCAGGTTCATTTTGTGGCTAATACTGTGGATGGGAAATTTAATAGCCAAACTTGTCTGCGAATTATATTCTCTTACGACTCTGCTTGTTTATTTATTTTTTTGATGGGCTTAGTTATAATGATTTATCTGTTATGGATAGAATGATTGCATGGTTTGGGATTAGTTTTCAAATAATTCTTATTTACATCCTTTTCCCCCAATGTACTTTCTTCTCATAAAGAGTTTCAGGTTAAAATATAATTTGTCACTTTTGCTTTCTTTCCTGGGAGGATTCTCTCAATATGTTAGTTGAAATGTTTGTTCATGCCGAAATCTTATTTCAGTTGGTAAGCCTAGTTGAAGGCATTTATAAGATATTTTATATAATACTAATAATAAAAGGCATCTTTGGTGTTTGAAAATTAATTTTCTGTTGCTTGGATGTGGCATCAGTGTGGCAGAATAATGGATCAAATGTGATGATAGAGTTACCTGTTAAAGATGCAGAGGAGGAAAGATTCCAGGCTGATCTTGAAATTGCTGTACGCCAAAGCCTGGGTATAACGTTTACATTCTATGCTTGCATATTCCTATTATTTTTATCTTTTACACGTCTAAGATGGATTCTTATACTTAACATATCTCTTTATTCATGCGAAATCCACTTCATTGTAAACACTATAGAAATAAAATGAAAATGGTCTTTTTTTTGGAAGACTTACCTTTCTCCTATTCTGACCCTTTGGCCTGTCGTTTTTTGTACCAGCCTCAACAGGATTAATTATGTGTGTGTGCGTGTGACTTACAAACTCAGTATATTACTAGGTGTTTACAGAAGATATACAATACCTAAATAGGAGATATTTCCTCTCAAGAAGAGAGACCGTCCACCCCATGCATAATTTCTACTTGACCTACAAGAAAAAGTTGACATAAACTATTAGCTGAGTTTTGAGAGCGAGGCCTATGTTTCATGCTCTAAAATGTAATTTTGTGTTTATCTTTAGGTTTCTAATACTCTAACCTCAAATTATGTTCTTCTTATCAGACACATTTCAAGCTCGGGGAAATTTGCCTTCGGCTTCCAGTTTAAGGATGTCTCAGAGAGCTTATTCAGTGGTAGATAGTGTTGATTGCCCGCCTATAGAAGACCCAACTGATAATTTGAATGGGGCTACTTTGCTTGGTACTGGACTGAAGAATGAAGTTGGCGAATATAATTGTTTTCTCAATGTTATTATACAGGTAGGTCTTAGTTTTCCACATAAGTATAAAATATCAATTGGTGTACTATTTTATTGATGTATAATTTTCTGTGGCCTAAAGCAATTTCGTTTCTTTGTTGAGCTCAGTCATTGTGGCATTTAAGACGCTTTCGAGTGGAATTTCTTGGCAGATCAAGAACAGAGCATGATCATGTGGGCAATCCTTGCGTTGTCTGTGCATTATACGAAATCTTTACTGCACTGGACATTGCATCAAAGGATTCAAGGAGAGAAGCAGTTGCACCTACATCCCTGCGGATAGCTCTAAGTAATCTGTATCCTCACAGTAGTTTCTTCCAGGAGGTAACTACATTAATATAAACAAATAATGAAGATATGTTTTATTTGACTGGTTTAATTAATATTCTGACTGACAATTGACAGGCTCAGATGAATGACGCTTCTGAGGTACTGGCAGTGATATTTGACTGCCTTCATCGGTCATTTACTCGTGGATCAAGTGTTTCTGATGAAGAATCAGCTGAAAGTAACTGCATAGGATCCTGGGATTGTGCAAATGATAGTTGTATAGCACATTCACTTTTTGGAATGAACATTTTTGAACAAATGAACTGCTATCACTGTGGTCTTGAATCCAGACATATGAAATATACTTCCTTCTTTCACAATATAAATGCCAGTGCTCTGCGTGATATGAAGGTATCTTTATAATATTTTCTTTTTACACTAGACAATTCTTGGTGTTCCTTATTTTCTGCTTCAGAGCACGAACAGACAATTATGCCTGTTAAGTACCTTATCTGGATCCCTTCTTCACTTGTTAGGAAAAGTCTTCTGCTAGTTTCTTCGATAATCTTTTGAATCTTGTGGAGATGAACCATCAGTTGGCTTGCGATCCAGAAGCTGATGGCTGTGGCAAGCTGAACCACATCCATCACTTTCTCTCAACTCCGCCCCATGTTTTTATGACAGGTACCTAAGGTTGTTGCTTATGGAATGTTGACACTTTTTATATGCTTTATTGATACTTTCACTTACATATTTATTATTTACAGTACTAGGTTGGCAAAATACATGTGAGAGTGCTGATGATATAACAGCAACTCTGGCTGCCCTTAGCACCACAATCAATATCAGTGCCCTTTATGGTGGTTTAAATCTTGAATGCACCCATAACTTGGTGTCAGTGGTATGTACTATAATGATAAACACGTAAGGAATTTTATATTTAGTTCGATTTCAAGCATCTAAGATGAATTTGGCTTTATTATTAACATTAGCCCATGAAAATTCTTTTTAAAATATTACCTTATTTGAAGGGACTGCTCTGGTAGTGAAAGGGTCCCATTTGCATTCTAAATGAGCTTAGGGTCCCATTTGCATTCTAAATGAGCTTATTCTAATAAAATGTGAGAAAAAAAATCTAAATGAAAACTTGAGATAAATAATATACTTCTATCATCGGCCCCTACCTCATTCTTCTATTTTTTTATTATGGTTTACGATCATCTTTTTTTTAGTGGAAGAAAAACAGTTATAACATGTAACACTTGCCACAATTGTCCGTCTTATGTCTGCTAATCTGTTATTTAACCTTTTAGGTTTGCTACTATGGTCAGCACTACCATTGCTTTGCTTATAGCCATGACCATGAACAATGGATTATGTACGATGATAAGACTGTCAAGGTGAGTTTAATCTAATAAACAGATGAGTTTCTTTTGTCATTCTTGGTGTGTAATTTTTTTTTCCTTAAATGACCAGGTAATTGGTGGATGGGCGGATGTTCTTACAATGTGTGAAAGAGGGCATCTGCAACCTCAGGTTCTTTTCTTTGAAGCTGTAAACTAAATTTTTGGTGGAAATGATAACATCATTTGCTGGACTGAAGAGTGTTGAGTTTGGCATCCTATTGGTTTCTGGTGTGGCCTTGTTTATGCAGATGCATTACATTTCTGCATAACACTAAAGTGGTTTAGGCAAATAAATTTGCGAAGTTGCAGTGATGTCAACTAGTTTTGGCATACATGCCTCTGATGGGATGTATAGCATTTTAAAATTTATGATACAATTCAGTTTAGATAGAAGCAGGTTCTGGTGGGGGAGAGTGACGACAAATGCATTTAGTGTAACAGAATGACGTAGAAGAACCCAGAGAGTGGTGTTTTGATACCGAACACATTTGGTTCGTTTTGAAAATATCAGATTCATTCCTTGTATCCTACCAATAAGCAGATTTTGGTATTTGCTAGATGAACTACAATTTGTGGAGGTTGACCAGCAATGTATGAGAAGATCTTAGGATGTTTTGTGATGGAAATAATTGCCCATTATTATCGGGAACATATAACATATGTACGAGGGGAGTTTATTCATGAGTCGTCGAAGAAATTTCCCTCCCACCCCCTCCCTAAAAACAGAAAAAGGGATATGTATAGTTCTTATACAATTAGATTTGTCAAAATGTCAGCTTCTTGTCACTTAAGCTGTAAAAGGAGTGCCGTTTCCTGGTCTACTGGACTACTATTCTCCCTTTCAAGATACCTTGTGTTGGAACGTGCTGCATGGCAGATTTTGTGCAACAGTAAATTGAGGAGCTTCCCTACTTTGGATCCACAACACTGTACTCTATTTTTGTTTACTTCCGCTTGGGTGTGGGATGGGGATCCGTAAGTTGAGTACGTTTGAAGCTAATTAACTAATCTTATCAATTTCTAGTTGCAGATGTTAACTGTAGTCTTGAGTGAGGAAAAAGCTGAGAGGTTTTGGCACAATTTTGTCCCACACTTTTTCGGAATAGCGTCAAGTGAGTTGGATTATTATTATATACCCCATTGTTCTATATACATTAGTGCAAAGTGTTGTGCGGTTTAACATCTAGAATTGTACTCGTCTTCCTTCTTTCTGTTAGATTTTTTTGAACTCAGTGCAAACATTTAAGCTAAATTACAAAATGTATAAAGACACTTTTTGGAGATCTTTGGTGTCATTGTCTCTGACTACATAACTCAGATTGTTAATCTTGATTTCCTGCCGTGATTTCGTAGTGTTATTAATATTGATGAAGTTTGTTAGAAATAATTGTAAACTCTACAAATACTGTAAGGTCCATCTGTAAATTGTATATTTTATCATTTCAGCATATAATGCGATACGTTTTTGGAACCCCTCTTATTTGTATTTGTATTTTTCATTTATGATATGTAAGCTAATTGAGAAAACAATTATTTTTTAGCAATATCAGAAGAAAAAAAAAATGGGGAAAGCTAAAGCTATAGCTGTTGAATATTCCATAGCATTTTCTCTTAACGAGATTCAGTGAATCTTTTATCGTCTGAACATAGGCTTGATTCAGTGGCCAATTTTCTTCAAAATCGTTGCCCCAAGTTTCCTTTGTGTTTTTAGGCTCTTTTTATTTTTTCTATAGCAACGATGATATTTGTGCTCTCTCCTAATTTGGACTTCTCATCCTTTAAGTCGTGTAGTATTGTGTGTGGAACTGGGTGCTATTGATAAGTTTGTTGGTATAACCACGAGTTTTCAATGGGAACTTCGACGAAAAATGTCTTTGTTTGAGTAGTTCTCGAAGGTCACACATTCACTGACAACTTCTGTTCCTTTATGTGGAATACTTTATCCTTTACATGTTTTTACTTTCCTGTTTATAATTATAAGTAAAAGGGATTGTGGTGATACCCTTTATAAACCCGCGAGGGGGCGCGAGGGGGCGCAAGAGTGGTTTAATGTCGAAAAAATATTAGTTAGTTGTTGGGAGATTTTCAACAATTTTTTTTTCTGCTTTTTCGAATTCAATATTGTTCTCTTTAAGAATGGAAATAGGTGTTCCTTAATAAGGGGTCTTTCTTCCTACACCTCCAAAATTTCTTCTACACCACACTCCCAAAATTATGTCGACTTTCAGAAGTCAAAATATATCATCTGAAGTGGATTTTCGAAATTCAAAAATTATCATCGAAAGTCAAAAAATATTTTTGAAAGTCGACTCCTGGAAGTAAAAAAATATTCTTGGAAGTCAACTTCCGAAAGTCAAAAAATATTCTCAGAAATTGACTTCCGGATGTCAAATAACATTTTTTTGACTTTCGTAAGTCAAAAAACAAATTTTATTTTGAATATTTTTAATTCTTTTTAAAATTTATATTTTTTAACTTTTAATGATTTTTTTTAGTTTATTATTTTATTTATTTTGTATGTTTTCATATTTCTTAATATATATTTTTATAAAAATATTAATATCTATATATATAATTTTATTTTTATTTAATATACTGAAAAATAAATATAAATATAAAAATAAGTAAAAAATTTATTCTGCTTCATTTAATTTTATTTAATATTTAATAATAAAACTTTAAATTAAAAAAATGATAAAAAAGAAATATATATACAAAATATATATATATATATCCGTTTTTTTTTAATTTTAAATTTCATTATTTATATATTATTTATATATTTTATTTTAAATATGATTTTTTAATTCTTTTTTATTTTTATTAAATTTTTAATAAATTATATAAAAATAAATTTAAATTTAAAAATATATAATTGAAACTTTTTTAAAAATTTGATTAAAATTTTAAATATTTAAATTTTAAACAAAACTAAAAAATTCAAATAAAATATAAAATACTATGCATATAAAATATATAAATAAAATAATTACAATAATATTAATAAAATAAATAAAATTAAAAATAAAATTGAAAAATAATTTAAATTAAAATAGTAAAACTTTAACTAAAAACAAAATAAATATATATATATATATATATATATTTTTTTTTTTCATTTTTTAACTGTTTTATTATTTTAATTTAAATTATATTTCAATTTTTTATTTAGTATTTTTATTATTTATTATTTTTTTTAAAGTATTTTTTTTTAATTTTATATGTTTTATAATTTTTAATACGTGTTTTAAATAATAAAATAAAACAAAAATTAGAAAATATAAATTTTAAAAAGAATTAAAAATATTTAAAATTGTTTTAATTTTTTTATTTCCGGAAGTCGATTTCCGATAATGTTTTTTGATATTCGGAAATTGACTTTTGGTAATGATTTTCGACTTCCGGAGGTCGACTTTCGATGATATATTTTGACTTTCGGAAGTCGACTTTCGGTGATATATTTTGACTTTCGAAAGTCAACTTTCGGTGATATATTTTGACTTCCGGAAATCATATATTTTGACTTCCGAAAGTTGACATCCAGAAGTTTTTTTGGGGGTGTGATGTCCGTGAGTTTTCTCAAAATGATCAAAGGGTATTTTGGAAATTTAAAGAAATTTTGGAGGTGTAGGAAGAAAGACCCTAATCAAGACATAAAAAGAGCTTTCAATCTATTTTTGATTTAGAGGATTGAATTGTTTATATCCCAAATTTCAATAGTAACACACTCACTAGTTGTCTCTCTCTGTTTCCTTTTTACCACCTTCTTGATACTTTCATCCCTCTTGGAAGTAGGAATGTCAACGGGACGGGTAGGGTACGGGTAGTAGCTCTCCTGTACCCTATCCGCTAGATAAATATCTGTCCCAGACCCGTACCCATATCTGTCGGGTATCCGTTATGCGGGTACCCGTCTATTTTTTTCATACCCGCGGATATCCACGGGTAACCATAGGTATTTACAAAATTATTTAAAAAATAAATATTTAATCATAAATTCAAATAAAATAAAATAAAATACATCACTGTCATACATTTTAAATAAATTTTAAACTAACTCAAGTCCAAATAATTATAAAAATAAATATAAAATGACGTTCAACACAATGGAAATTCTTTAATTAGTGTTTTGATCAACAAGTCCACTTTCTCCGATTGATTCCTGAAAAATAATCAAATAATAAACCTCAACTGTCACCTGCCAAATATTCTTATTTTGATTCCATCATTTGACAACAAGCATACCATAAACGTCACTATCTATATATGGTTTGATGTATATGCCCAATTTCAAAGAAGGAGAAGAGAAAAATGTTAAGGGATGTA